>LDZU01000050.1_pt1 | contig 25441 bp, 25 predicted proteins | sample 615531 | NCBI WGS metagenome assembly LDZU01 (sample SAMN03408293, study PRJNA278302) | terrestrial metagenome | isolation source: oil reservoir sample SB2 | place: USA: Alaska, North Slope, Schrader Bluff formation | collected 2011-09 | reverse complement strand
GGATTTACTCATGGATTGATGTCAGATTATTAAAATTCCATTTCTATTTCTTTATCCAGGTCTCCCACCGGCTCAAGGTCAATCTCGCCAAATAATTCCGGTTGGGAGGCATCAATGAGGTGATTTTTGATCAACTCAAGCAAGGCTAAAAAGGTGACAATTACCTCCAGTTTGGTGTTTTGATCAATAAGTGATGAGAATTGAATGTGTGAAATGGTTTTAAACTGCTCTATGATGGAATTGATACGCTTTTTCAAGGTAAGCGTTGTGATAGCAACGACAGTATCGACGGATTGAAAATCATCTTGCGTATAGATAATCTCCTGATAGATAGCCGCAATATCATAAATGGTGAGTTCAGAAAGATCCAGAACCTCAGGAAGTTTGGGTGGGGGTGCGCTGCGAAAATATGTGCGCAGTTTATTTTCCTCACGAATACGCAGCCAAGCGCCTGCATTTTTATATTTTTTATATTCAAGTAATTGGCGAACCAGATCATCCCCGCCTTCGATTTCAAGCTCAGCAATGGATTCTGCCTCGACCGGCAGCAGGATTCGGGATTTGATCAAGACCAGCTGGGCTGCGATTACCAGAAAAGCAGATACCTCCAGAGGATCGCGATCTTGAATGAGACTGAGATGGCTCAGATATTGATCGGTTACTTTGGCAAGTGATAGTTGGGTGATATCCAACTCTTCTTTTTCAATGAGCTGTAGAAGAAGATCAAGTGGACCTTCGAAAACATCTGTTTCGATGGTATATTTACTGGCTGCCTGTTTTAGAAAAGGAATTTCCATGTCCTGAATTATAGCAGGGGGTTTCTGATTCGCAATAGTGATTATGAGATAGTAAAATAATATTGCAATAATATACTGTTGTCTTCATGGAGGTATCTTGAAAGAATCATCGGATTTTATTGTGGAATCACCGCAGGACCTTGAAAAACGTCTGGGTCTGACCTTTAATAATACCCTTTTATTAATGCGCGCCCTAACACATCGCTCATACCTCAATGAAAATCCCGAGGCAATCGAGGATAATGAGCGCTTAGAATTCTTAGGAGATGCTGTTCTGGATTTTATGGTAGGAGAATGGCTTTATGATAAATATCCAGAAATGCCTGAAGGCGATCTCACTCAAATGCGTTCAGCTCTGGTTCAAACAGAGGAGTTAGCGGATTTTGCCAGGGTCATTAGATTGGGCGATGCGCTACGTCTGGGTCGTGGTGAGGTTAAGACGGGCGGGCGATCTCGCAGTAGCTTGTTATGTGATGCTTTTGAAGCCTTTATTGGTGCCATGTATCTTGACCAGGGTTTAGCTCCCATACGGGTATTCTTATTTCCACTGCTGGAAGATGCAGTGGAAGATATCATTGAAAAACATAAGAATGAGGATCCTAAATCAAAATTACAGGAATGGTCTCAATCATTGGGTTTTGCTCCTCCGAAATATGTAACTCTCAAAGCATCCGGACCGGATCACTCAAAACTATTTGAAGTAGAAGTATTTATCAACAAAAAACCATATGCTAAAGGCAGCGGGCGGAGCAAACAAGCTGCTGAAAAGGATGCCGCTAAAAAAGCACTAGAAAGGATCCATCAGGATTAATCATTTTATGGTTCAGAAATTAGAAGGCTTAGAATTACACGGGTATAAAACATTTGCATCGAAGACATCCTTTGTATTCCCCGATAAGATAACGGCTGTTGTAGGTCCGAATGGATCTGGAAAATCCAACATAGCGGATTCCATTCGCTGGGTATTAGGTGAACAGGCTTACAGTTTGCTGCGCGGGAAAAAGACCGAAGATATGATCTACTCTGGGTCTGCGCAGCGAGCGAAGATGGGAATGGCATCCGCTACCATTCGATTTAACAACGACGATGGATGGCTCCCGATTGATTACGAACAGGTGAACATCACACGCCGTGCCTATCGCAGCGGCGAGAATGAATACCTGATCAATGAAAAGAAAGTACGTTTACGTGATATACAGGAACTGCTAGCCAATTCAGGTCTGGCAGAACGAACTTACACCATCATCGGGCAGGGCTTGGTGGATTCAGCCCTATCCTTAAAACCACAAGATAGGAGATTATTTTTCGAGGAGGCTGCCGGTATACGATTGTATCGCGCCAGACGGGAAGAAGCGATCCGTAAACTGGATAAAACAGTTGATAATATGGCGCGAGTCCGAGATATCTTGCATGAGATCCGTCCACGAATGCAGCGGTTGGAAAAACAGGTCGAGAAATCCAAAGAATATAACCGTATCAATGCAGATCTGCATTTATTACTGCAAGATTGGTATGGCTATCGCTGGAATGAATTACAGAGGGACTACCGGGAAAGCCTGGAAGCAAAAATTAAAAAAGAAGCGGAATTGAATGTTATCCGTACGAATGTGTCTGCCGGCGATGAAGAGATGGCAGAGAACCGTAAACTGCTTCAGGAAAAACGCGATGTCCTAACAGCGTTGAATAATGAACTTTCATCTGTACAGCGAGAAAAAGAAGCGATCAATCGAGAATTAGCGATCATCGAAGAACGGTTTAAGGGGTATGAAGAGCAGCGCGATTCATTGCGTTCCTCTCTAGCATATGCTGAAGAAGAATTGAAAAATCGCGTTGAACAAAAAGCTGAGCTTGAAAAGCAGCATGGTGAACACGGGCTGAATTTGAAAAAGATTCAATCCGAATTATTGGAGCTGGAAAACTCACTCAACCAGAAGAAAACGGATTTGAAGGAAATCCAGGATCGGATCGATGAACTGCAGCAGAACAAACTCACCCTAGATCGAACGGTGGTTGGGAATCAGGCGAAAATTACCGATCTGGATATCAGAATGGAGATCCTGATCAAGAGACGTACTGAATTGGAAACCTCTGTAAAAGATCAGGAAGAAAAATTTCAGGAAATTACGAATAATTTATCTACCATGCAGAATCTATTTGAGGAAAAACAAGCAGAGATTCAGGATGAAACAAATTCTCTTCTGGAACTATCCACTCAAAAAGAAAAAGCAGATGCCGAAATTCGTGACCTTGATGGAAGACTGCAGAAAAGCCGCAATGATACTGTGGCAAAAGAAACCCAACGTGGGGTATTGCTAGCAGCGAAAAAGAATCTGGAAGGGTTCAAGACCGGGACCAAGAAAATCCTCAATTCTTTTCAACAGAAGAAATTGCCGGGTTCGTTTGAATTGCTGCTTTCCTGTTTGCGGGTGGAAAACGGATATGAAAAGGCAGTTTCCGCAATCCTGGGGGATGCCGCGGAAGGACTAGTGTTGGATTCTGCCATTGATCTTCAGAATATACTTTCGATCATAAAAGATGCTGGTGAATCGCACTCCATTCTTATCCCTAAAGCGTTGTTGAAAGAGAATAGGCAAGCATCTACAAAGATGCTTGCCGGGTGCCGCCCGCTCAGCGATTTCATTCAAACGATAAAAGAGTACCAGGCGGTCATGGATGTCTTGTTCTTGGATACCTATGTGTTGGAGGATCCGAATGAATTGGAACAGGTACTGCAAAAGATGGAGCCCACTCAACGAGTGGTGCTGAAAAATGGGGGCATCTTCTATGGAAACGGTATTATCTCAGTTGGTGGAACAAATAGTGAATTCATATTCAAACGTGAAAAAGAGATTGACGCACTGAACGAAGCCATCCTTTCTCTGCAAAAAAGAACAGAAGAATTGGGAAAAGATATTCAAAAACGGCAAGCAGGCGCTCAGGATATGCAACAGAAAATCGATACCAAGCGCCAGGTTATCGCAGAAATGCAGAAAGAACTTACCGTTATTCAAAGTGACTTAAAAGAAGCCCAGGCAAAACAAACGGATGCTTCTCAAAATATCCGGTTGAATAAGGAATTGGTCAATAAACTCGTTGTAGATATCCAGGAAGCCATCGCGAATAAAGAGCAATTAAAACAAACCCTCAAAGATTTCCAGTCACGGACTGAAACTATACAATTGGAGATAAATGAACAAAGGAAATTGGCTGAAACGATCTCATTGGAAGATCTCAACCAAGATTATTATCAGAAGAAAACGGAATACGCGGTAATTCAGGAGAGCTATGAAAGCTCGAATAATCGATTGCAGGATTCCATTAAATTAATAAACGGGTTGGAAGCGCAGTGTGTTGAATTCAGGGAGAGGTTGAACAATCTTGAGAATCAACATTCCAATTTGATGGAAAAATATGAACAATCATCCGAACGTTCAGAAGAATTGAACGGTCAGATCATGAGGTTGACAGAAAAAACCACTCCCATTGACGCCGAGATTACCACGATCAATGTTGCTATTGAGCAAAAACAGAATAGCCTGGAAGATCTCCGTAAAAATCAAAGCATCGTGGAAAGGCATTTCATCCAATTGGAAATGCGTGTAGAAAAGATCACCTCACAAATGGACGTTTTAAAGGAACGTATCTCAGATGATTTCGGTCTGGTTTCTTATGATTATGAGCCCGATATGATCGGACCCAAACCACTTCCAATCGATGGACTGGTAGCCAACTTACCCAAGATCACTGAAATATCGCCGGACCTGGAAGATCAGATCAAATCCCTAAAATCAGCGATCCGGCGCATCGGTGCAGTCAACCCTGAAGCTGAAAAGGAATACAACGAAGACAAAGAACGCTACGAATTCCTCACCAGTCAAATTGCCGATCTAGAACAGGCAGAAAAAGACCTGCGCAAGGTAGTGGTCGAGTTGGAAGAGATCATCAAGGAAAAATTCAAGGAGACTTTCAAAGCGGTCAACGAAGAATTTTCAGAGATATTTAAACAATTGTTTGGAGGTGGCAGTGCCAAGTTGATCATAGAAGATGAGGAGAATATTACAGAGACCGGCATCGAGATCGAAGCAACTTTACCTGGAAAGAGAAGACAGGAATTGGCATTGTTATCAGGCGGTGAGAGGAGTTTAACTGCCATTGCGCTTATCTTTTCGCTGCTAAAGATTTCTCCCACACCTTTCTGTGTACTCGATGAAGTGGATGCCATGCTGGATGAATCAAACGTGGTGCGGTTGGGACAGTTAATGAAAGAATTAAGTGATCGAACGCAATTCATTGTCATCACCCACAACCGTAATACAGTTCAATTAGCCAGTGTCATTTATGGGGTCACGATGGGACGGGACTCAGCCAGCCAGCTGATCAGTTTGAAGCTGGAGGAAGTGACAGACGATCTGGTTGAATGATGAAGGAATGAAAAAGGAGCTGATTTCCAGCTCCTTTTTGTTTTTAATTGACGCGCATGTCGTATGCGACGGATGGTTCTGAAGGGACGTGATCAATCCAATTCTCGCTCTTCTCAATGCTGAGATTCGCAGATACATCCTGGAACCACAGATCGTAGTAATTGCTCTGAAGACGCTGGTAATCATAATCGGTCTCAACGTCGCGCTCTTCATGACCCAATGTTTGGATGACGTGCCATCCGAAGGATGATTCTACAGGGTTGCTGATCTCGCCAATATCCAGACTAAAAGCTTCGGTTTCAAATACCTCTACCATCTGTCCTTTCGAGAACCAGCCCAGATCACCACAATTTTCCTGCCCAGATTGATCAAGGGTAACTTCATTACAAACAGCATTCCAATCCTCCCCACCTGCCAAGCGATTCAGGACAGCGATTGCTTCATCTTGGGTTTCAACCAGGATATGGCGTGCCCAGACCTGATCCTGTATACGCGATACATCGGCTGTGATGGCATCGTAGAGTTTTTGTGAGACGAGATAGTTCCTAATGTAATTGCGAAGAACTTCTTCCTCAACCCCAATACCATCCAGGTTGGTAATATATTCCTGGTAATTCTCTTGATACAGTTCTTCCGTATACACCGTTGCGGTGGGATAAGGGGTGGCTGTGCCAGCAGGTTCACTGCTGGTTGGGGTGAGTTCGGCTACGGTAGCTGTGGGGGCAACTTCTTCGGTGACAGTTTCTTCCATCGCCGTCTCCGGAGTTTCTTCGACAACAAATTCTGCAGGCTCTTCAGACGGGATCTCTCCCTCCACTGTTGCCAATATCTCCGCCTCGCTTGTTGGGGCTTCGGTAGGAGCGGTGACGGCTACCAGAGTTTCCTGAAAGCTGGTAAGTGTTGAGGTAGGTTTTACAGCGTATGTTGGGGTAGGTTCTACCGCTCCATCTGGAAAGTAATCAAATAACTCTTGCATGAGTGTTTCAACTTCTTCATCCGTAACGGTGATGCCCAATTTCTCGGCTTCAATCTGGACGATCTGTTCATCGATCATATTATCTAGAACATATTCCCCGAAATACTCGGTATCATCCAGGATGGAAAGCAGCTGTGATAACTGCTGCTGATAGTAAGCAACATAATCCTCATTATCTCCGAGGAGTACCATCTGAGCAGCGATCATGTTGTACTGCATGACATAAGAATTCCGTTCCAGACGCACGCGCTGGTTGAATTCTTTTCCATTGATCTTGTGATCTTCAACAACTGCCACGGGTTTGTTGTATTTCAAGACCTTATCATACAGGAATGCATACCCGATCAAGCCAACGACCAGAACTGCAAAGATGATGAACCCAGTCACCAATCGCTTTGAGCTTCTGTCTTCTTTGGCATTCACGACATGCGGTTTACTGATTTCTTCCCGTGGATTCTTTTTGGTTGTCATAATGACTCTCCGTTGTACTAGCGATTATTCTTCTGCCAGGTACCACCAATGAAAGGCAGCAAAGCAATGTGCCGGGCGCGTTTGATCTCGGTAGCCAGAGCACGTTGATGCTTTGCACAGGTGCCGGTTTGTCGTCGAGGTCTGATCTTTCCTTCTTCGGTGATGAAGCGCTTTAATAATTCGACATTTTTATAGTCGATTTCTTGAGTTTTATCCGAACAGAATTGGCAATACTTCGGGCGGGGAATATAATGCCGGTTTCCACGTTGAAATCTTGAATCCTGATTTTGCTCAGAGGACTCTCTTCGTTCGTCAGCCATAAGTTTTCCTTTCTATATTTTATTTACTCTTCATCAATTTCCTGGAATGTTTCGTAGTCGTTATCTGCGACCCCTTCCCCTGACGAGGAGGTTTCACCAAGGATCATCATTTCTGCTGCAACGATCTCCACGCTGGTGCGTTGATTCCCTTCTGAGTCTTCCCAGCGACGGGTCTGTAATCTACCTTCAATGTAAACCTGATCTCCTTTTGATAGGTGACCCTTACATATTTCAGCCAGATTATTCCAGCATACTACGTTGAACCATTCAGTCTCCGAATGTTTTTGACCATTCGTATCAAACCATACGTGGTTGGTTGCCACTGAAAATGTGGTTACTGGTTTTCCTGAAGGTGTGTATCTCATTTCAGGATCTCTACCTAGATTACCAATAATCATGACCTTGTTAAGACTTCGACTCATTCCAAACTCCGTTTTCTACTGTTTCGCGATCAGCATGTATCGCATGACCGGTTCGAGAATGCGGATATTGTGTTCCAGTTCAGCATTATTTTCGGGTTCCAATTCCAGATTCATCAGGTAGTACAACCCTTCATACTGCTTCTGGATCGGGTATGCTAACCGACGTTTTCCCCATTCTTGTACTTCAGCAATCTTGCCTTTGCCGGCTTCGATCCAACCTTTGATCTTGTCGAGAGACTGATTGACAGCCTCGTCATCGAGATCTGGATGAATGATAACGACCAGTTCGTATGTACGCATAAGGATTCCTCCTTTCCATGGGTATGCCCCCGTTCAACACCGTTGGCGCTGACAGGAGCGGAAAGGTAGTTAACATCCTGTTAACTAGCTAACCAGAATCTAGTTTAACACAAAGTCAAAAAAATGACTAGTCGATGCCTGTCACAATTTTGTGACTGTAGATGAGTTCACAGACGTCTGAATTAAAAGGATATTTTATTGCATTAAGAAGGACTTGTTTGCTTTGCCTTCGAAGATTCCAATAGAGGAGTGGGGTGAAACACGGACCAAAGACAGGATAATCGTCTACTTTAAAATTCCCTATCAAACTTACCGCTTTCATACAACCTGTGGTTAAATGTACACATCAATTATGAGGAGTTGAAATCATGCAAGATAATCTTTCTTCGTTTTTCGAACCCCAGAGTGTGGCGTTGATCGGAGCTTCCTCTAATCCGAGCAAGCTAAGCTACGGGATCTTGAAAAATATCAGCCAGTATGGCTATAGAGGAGGGATTTATCCCATCAATCCCAAAAGCAACGAGATTCTGGGATTCCCATGCTATAGCAGCATCCTGGATGTGCCGGAGGAAGTGGACCTGACAGTAATCATCCTTCCTGCAGAAATAATTCCACAGGTGATCGATGATTGTGGGAAGAAGGGCGTGAAAGCTTGCATTGTCATTTCAGGGGGATTCAAGGAATTGGGGGAGGATGGTAAACAGCGTGAGAAAGAACTTGAAATTAGCACGCGTAAATATGGCATCCGCATCATTGGACCTAACTGTGTTGGCAATATAAATGTATATTCAGGGCTGAATACCACCTTCATTAAAGGTATGCCCGTTAAAGGTGGCATCGGTTTTGTGTCTCAATCTGGCGCGGTTTGTGGCGGGGTAGTGGATCATGTCGTTCAGGAGGGCATCGGGTTCTCGCACCTGATAAGCCTGGGAAACGAAATGGATGTGAACGAGACAGATATGATATCCTATCTGGCAGACGATGAGAATACGCATGTGATCGCATGTTATGTTGAATCGATCAGGGATGGAGCCCGTTTTATGGAAGTGGCAAAGCATGTTTCGAAGAAGAAACCGATCGTGCTGCTCAAAGCTGGTAAAAGCGAATTGGGCGCTAAAGCAGTATCCTCACACACCGGTTCTCTAGCAGGTTCGCATACCGCTTATTCCACTGCTTTCAAACAAGCGGGAGTGATTGAAGTGTCTTCCCTGCGAGCGTTACTGCAGACATCTATGGCGCTGGATATGCAGCCTCTGCCACAAAACAAACAGGCAGTCATCTTCACCAATGCGGGTGGTCCGGCAGCACTGTTATCAGACAGCCTGGATGAGCATGGCTTAAAACTGGCGAATCTGAATGAGAAAACACAACAGATGCTCAAGGCAAAGTTAAATCCTGCTGCGCAAACCATGAACCCGGTGGATATGCTGGGTGGAGCCACACAAGGGGAATACGCACAAGCAATGCGTGTAGTAAAAGAAAATAATGATGCCGGGATATTGCTGCCGGTGCTGGTCCCGCAAGCATTGGTGGACCCTGTGGCAGTAGCCCGTGCCATTATCTCAGAAACGCAGAACAGCCAACGCACGACCATAGCTTGTATGGTTGGGAAGCAGAGCACGCAGGAAGCCAAGCTGCTGCTGCATCAGCAACACATCCCGCTGCTGGACTACCCGGAAGATGTGGGAGAGGTGCTGGGTGGCATGCTGCGCTACAAAGCCTATCACGATGCCCCGGCTGAAACCCTGGAGATATCTCGCATAGCACAGAAAGAGGAAGCACGTTCTTATTTCCATGGTTTGGCTGACCAGAAACAATTTGGAGAAGCCGAAACCCGCCCTCTGCTGGAGTTGTATGGGGTGAAGAATGTGGAAGGGAAAAGGGCTGATTCACTGGCAGAAGCGCAACAAGCAGCAAAAGAACTGGGCTACCCGGTAGTCATCAAAGTCATTTCGGATGAGATCCTGCATAAATCTGATGCGGGTGGCATCCGGCTTGATATCAAGGATGAACGATCACTGGCAGACGCATACCAAGACATGCTGACAGATGTACGAAGCCACGCTCCTGAAGCAGTCATCAAGGGAGTACTGGTGGAGAAAATGCAAAAGCAAGGTGAAGAAGTGATTGTGGGTATGAAATGGGATGCCAATTTTGGAGCGCTACTGATGTTTGGTATGGGCGGCATCTATGTGGAAGCCTTTAAAGATGTCAGTTTTCGTATAGCCCCGGTCAGTGAAGTGGACGTACGTAATATGATTGCAGAGACCGCTGCTGGCAAGATCTTAAATGGGCTGCGCGGTATCCGCTATGATATTGATGCGGTAGTTCAAACAATACTGGCGCTCAGCCAAGTATGCCTAGATTTTCCTGAAATTCAAGAGCTCGAGATAAATCCGCTCAAGGTATTTAGCAAGGGTGATGGCGCTGCGGCGCTGGATTCGAGAATGATCATAAAATAAGAAGGACTCATCATGACAAAACATATCCAAGAACCAACCTATACCCAAGATATTGTGGGACTAATCCATAAGTTTGATGAACGCGAAACTGTTTTTGCAATGCATGATCTGATACGCTATTTTGGAAAAGATTCAAACGCATACAAGGAATACTTTCAGGCACATCCCGACCAGAAAAAGTATTATGAGAACCAAAATGAAAAATTGCGTCTGGGAAGCACTGGGAAAGACGATGTGCCTTTCTTTGCCGCTCAGTTCTGGGCACTGGATATGATCAGCCAGAACAGATTTGTAAATGGAGAAAGTGCTCCCCACAAAACTTACCTCGAACCAAACCGTGCCAGCGAAAAGATCAAAGGGATGGCAAAATTTTTGGGAGCGGATCTAGTTGGGATTACCCCTCTTCAACAGGAATGGGTGTACAGTCATGTAGGCAACAGCAATGGCGACCAGCCCGGATTCGACGCACGCGGTACAGCGATCGATCTGAGCCAACATACGCATGCCATTGCCCTGGGATTCGAAATGGATCGTACTTTTATGCCATATGGTCCCCAATTTCCCGAACTGCTGGCAACCGCCAAAGGATACGGTGAAAGCGCATGGATATCTATCCAGCTGGCAACCATGATCCGCCAGTGGGGTTATGCAGCGCGCGCACACCATTTTGGCAACTACCAGGTGCTGCCAGTGCCGATTGCGGTGGATGCCGGGTTGGGTGAGCTTTCGCGGGCAGGTTATCTGCTCACCAAGGAATTTGGGTTGGGATTGCGTCTGGCGGTAGTCACCACGGATATGCCTTTGGCATGTGATAGCCCCATCGATATTGGTGTTCAAACCTTTTGCGAGCAATGTCAATTATGCGCCAAGAACTGCCCGGTGAATGCCATTCCGTGCGGGGAAAAACAGGAATACAACGGGGTGTTGAAATGGAAGCTGGATGAGAAAAAATGTTATGCTTACTGGGCGATCAACCAAACCGATTGTGGCATGTGTATGTCAGTTTGCCCGTGGACCAAACCGCGCACGCTCTTCCATAAAACGATGGCAGAATTTGCCAGCCATAAGGGAGTACATCAAAAATGGATGGCATGGGCGGACCATGCGTTATACGGCAATCGCAGGCAGACCACAAAAGTGCCCTTCTTGGATTAGTTTAGATTCTACTGGTCAAGCCTTAACTTTTCTGTAAGTTTTAAGGGCAAGCTGGCGCGCAAGGGAATGATTGATGAGGGGGTTGGGGTAATGCTTGCCTATGATGCAACCACAATCCTGCTGCACATCCAGCGGCATCTGCCAGGGAGTGTGAAGATATTTGTCTGGAATGTTGTCCAATTCCGGCAGCCATTGATGGATGTAGGTTCCCTGCTGGTCGAAGCGTTTGCTCTGTGTGACAGGATTGAAGACGCGGAAATAGGGCGCAGCATCCGTTCCGGTTCCGGCTGACCATTGCCAACCACCATTGTTGGAGGCTAGGTCGCGGTCGATCAAATTCTCATAGAAAAACGTTTCTCCCCATTGCCAATTTATGAGCAAGTCCTTGCATAGGAAGGATGCCACGATCATGCGAGTGCGATTGTGCATCCACCCGGTTTCCTGCAACTGACGCATACCCGCATCCACCAGTGGGTACCCAGTCGACCCTTTCTGCCAGGCGAGGAAGTGATGTTCGTTGTTTTCCCATTCGATGCGGGAAAATTGTTCGCGAAATGCGCCCTGTACAACATGGGGGAAATTTTCCAGGATCATGGTGTAGAATTCGCGCCAGACCAATTCGTTGATCCAGCTGTGGAATCCGGCGGCTTCCTTATTGGATTGAGCTTGAGTTTGTGCCTGTTGAAAAGCCAATCGACTGGAAAGCACTCCAAAGTGAAAATAGGGGGAAAGCAAAGAAGTGCTATCCTGCCCCGGCATATCGCGGTCGTGTTGGTAATCCCAAGCCTGTTTTGCGAGAAAGGTATGCAAGCGCTGCAACGCGACCTGCTCGCCTGCAGGGAATAATTGTGAGGGTTGAGCGGATGGAACAGGCTCGGAAAACAAAATAGGTGGTGTTTCAAGATGGGTGGGGGCATCCAACAGATGCAGAGCTGGAAGCTGTTCCCTCCAGGCGCGTGCATACGGTGTAAAAATGGTATAAGGATTTCCGTCTTTCTTGCGTATAGATAAAGGCGGTTGGATGGTTACGCCTGGTGTGAGGGTGAATGGTAACATTGCTGCGACTGCTTTATCGCGTGTATGGGCATAAGGGCTGAAATCCTGCTGGGCAAAGATTGCCTGTGCCTTGCTCTCATGGAAGATACTTTGCAGGCAATCCAGGGGAGCACCACGCCGGATAAAGAGACGAGAGCCCCGTTCACGTAAAGCGATATCCAATTCACGCAGATTCTCAAAGAGAAAAGCATTGCAGCGCTCGTGGGAGTGTGTAAGGATAGCTTCATCCAGAATGAAGAGCGGAATGATGGTTCTGGCAACCCGTAGGGCAGCTTGCAGGGCGGGGTTATCGTGCAGGCGCAGGTCACGCCGTATCCACCATATTGCTGTTGAAACTGCTTGCTTGGGCATTATTTTTCTTCCTTTATTCAATCTTGCTCTTCATTAGTAACCGGCTTGCAGATCAATACCAGCTGGGAACGCATCGGATTGGAATAGGCTGTTTAGCAGATCTGCCAGAGCTCGCATCCGTTCCTCCTCCACCTGTTCCACCGACAGCCCTCCCGCTTTATGTGGACTCATCACAATGTTCTCTAATTCACCAAACGGTTCATCTGCCGGAGGAGTGTGAGAGCGGCTGGCTTCATCGCTGGGGTAGTGGTACCACACATCCAACGCCGCGCCAGCGATGTGTTTTTCCTTGAGGGTGGTATATAACGCATGCTGGTCGATGAGTTCACCGCGACCCACATTCACCACAAAAGCGTTCGATGAAAGCAGCCGCAGTTCCTCAGCCGCTATCACCCCTTTCGTTTGTGGCGTGAGTGGCAGGGCAATGATCAGAAAATCGGTACGCGGCAGCAGGGAGTGCAGGTCAGACATGTTGAAAATACGTACAGGTCCATCCAGGGCGTTTTCAGGAAGCTGTCTTTTGATAGCCAGCACCTCAACGCCGAATGGGACCAGCAGGCGGGCGATGGCGGTACCAATAGCGCCGTACCCCAGAATGAGGGCGGTCTTACCGCGCAGCATACCGTTGGAATCCGGCTGGTAGCGCGGGGACCAGTCATTATGACGCAAGGCATTGTGCAGCGGAACGATCTTCTTAACCGCAGCCAGCAGCAATGCCAAGGTATATTCTGCCACGGCATCGGCATTGTGATGCAGATTATAGACCGGGATGTGGGGATGCTGCAGCATCAGTGTGCGCGTTTCTTCTGCTACGCCGGCGTAGGGAATGATGAGTGCTTTCAAATTGGGCAGGGTTTGCAGCAGTTTGGCTTGCGGCTTGCCATCCACCAGGATATCAATATCCGGCGGGACAGGTTCGCCCTCGATGAATCTAATTCCCGCGGATAGCAACGAGCGCAGCTGCTGGATATGGGTTGCGTCATACGCGTATGGCATGCAAACCGTGAGTGTTTTCATGGCATGTCCTTTGTTCGTTAATGAAATCTGCAAAGAAATGACAATTGTTAAAGTGATATAGTCTGGTTAAGATTATGCCATATTTTTTGGATGGCAATGCTGGATGGGCTGTTGGGAGTATACAATGTGATGGGCTGTGCATGCAGCATAGCCTGCGTGAATGCTGGGTCAAAAGGGATGCTCCCTAATACGGGTATGTCGGATTCATCGCAAATTGCATGCACACGGGCTGCATTGGATTCATCCAGATCCGCTTTGTTCAGGACTACAAAGGAAGGGATTTGAAAATGATGGGTGGTATCCAAAATGCGCTGCATATCATGGATGCCGCTCAGGGTGGGTTCGGTGACGATGATGGCGATATCACTCTGGTTGCTGGCGGCGATGACCGGGCAGCCAATGCCAGGGGGACCATCCACCAGCAGGATGGAGTGATGGGCGTTTTCAGCCGTGCTGCGTGCCATGCTGATGATGGTGGATACCAGCTTGCCGGAATTTTCATGACCGGGAAACAGGTGAGCATGATAAAAAGCCCCGAAATCGGAACGTGAAGCAAACCACCAACCATCCTGTTTGGGTTCCATGTAGATCGCGTGAGAAGGACACTGAAATGCACAAAGATTGCAGCCCTCGCACTGCATAGTGTTCACATTGAACTGCAGAGGAGAATTCACTTCGGCGGATTGTTTATGTATGGCATGGAAACGGCACAGCTTTTCACACAATCCGCATTGTGTACAGGCGTCTTGTTCAATTTGTGCTTTCTTTCCTCCTAAGAAAGCAGTGCGGGTTTGCATAGAGTGGGAAATGACCAGATGCAGATTGGAGGCATCCACATCCGCATCCACCAGCACAAGATCGTGCTCGTGTGCGATTAAGGGAACCAAGGCTGCGCTGAAAGATGTCTTGCCGGCTCCCCCCTTGCCGCTGAATACCGCGATCTGGGTGATCAAATTGGAACCCCTTGCTCTTCGCGCAGAGCGAGGATATGCTGCCAGGTTTTCTCAAAATCTTTGCGATAGCGTGGATCGTGCTCCACCAGCAATTCCCCCCTGGCATAGCTCTCCGCGATAGAGCGGGAGAAGGGGATGCGCTGCAGGATGGGTATATTTTTGACTTGGCAAAAATTCTCTACCTGCGTATCGCCCACACCATCCTTGTTGAGAATCACAGCAACAGGAATGTTCATTTCTCCGTGCACCAATTGGTAGGTCAGTTTAAAATCATGAAAACCAAAAGGAGTGGGTTCCGCTACCAACAGCACCATATCCGCCCCTTGTAGGCTGGCAACCAGAGCGCAGGAAACTCCCGGTGGAGCATCAATGATGGCAATGCTTTCCTCCTGCGTGTTGCTTGAACGCTCAACCAGTTCTACCAGCAACTGGCTGATGATAGCCACCGGACTGGCTCTGCCAATCTCCATTTCACCCTGCATGAAAATAACATCCCCACTGGTACCGCTTTCGAGTACACCCAGGGCATGCGGAATTTCATAGATGGCACCTGGCTGGCACACTGCACTGCAAACCCCGCAGGAATGGCATAACTCCGGGAAGAACAGCACACGCTGCGGGGTGACGGAAAGCGCGTGAAACTGACAGGCGCGTGCACATTCCCCGCAATGCGTGCAGGTATTCTCATCAATATGAGGAACCTTGTTTTCTACCGGGGTTCGAGAAGTCAACGTCGGGTGTAGAAAAATAGCGGCATTAGGCGCTTCCACATCACAATCTACAAAATACAAAGGAGCGGGAGGGTGGAGTTGCGCGGCGACCGCTGTCAGGTTCACAGCCACACTGGTTTTACCCGTTCCACCCTTTCCACTTGCTACAACAATATTCATGTATTTAGGAGAAAGGTAGACTTAAGCGTCTCCCTCACCATGATGATGAGCAACGCTTTCTGCACAGGGAGCGGCGTTCGAAACTGAACCAGCCAGATACGCTTTTACCACCTCTTCGACCGATCCGGCACAACTGGTGACCGGTTCAATGCCGTTCTGCTGGAAAAAGCCGATCGCACGCCCCCCCATGCCCTGGGTGATGATGACATCAATTCCCTGTTCTTTCAGGAAATTTGGTACTTCAAAAGGTTGATGCCCCTGGAAAAATGGATTGATGAGCGCCTCCGTCTTAACGATGGTTTTCTCCTCACAATCCACCATGGTGAAAAATGGGCAGCGACCAAAATGCCCACTGACGGTGCTTTTTAATCCTTGATCGGTATCAGAAGATACTGCTATTTTCATTGATTTCTCCAATTTTATTTTGAATATTTTTGTAATTTCCCCTCGTGATATAAAGAGAGGGTTTCTTTGATGGTTTGCCCTTGCGGCAAATAATGCTGGATGTTCGAATTTTGCAGCACTTGGCTGGCTTTTGGACCAAGTGGGGGTGCGATTAGCACATCCACCTTCCAATCCAGCATGGCTTGTGCGGCGGCTGTGCCGGCACCGTGATTCTCCTGACTGGCTTGGTTCTGCACAAATGAAGGATCCTGTGTACCATCCTCCAGCAAGGCAAAATAAGCACACCTGCCGAACACGGTACTGATGGCAGACTGCATTGTCTCCCCTTGTGAACAGACACAAATCTTCATGATCTATTTTCCCATTCTGCCTATCATTCCTGTTCGGATCGAGATGTAGATAGGGAAGCGATACGCTCGTTGATATGCTCTAGCTGGCTGCTTAACCAGGATGCCTGTTCTTTCAGGATCTGCTCCTCATCTTCGGGTGTGGGTGTTTGTGCTTCCCCGAAAGATGTCGGGTCAGTGTGCATTCTGCGGGGGTAGGGGTGGGCGAAGAAACGATTGCGAAACCCCCTCCCGCGACCGAACTGGTGCCAGCGGGCAGCCCGCCATCCATAAACAGGATATTCCTGCTCGGGGTAGCCCGCACAATTTCCCATTCCTTTACCTGTCATGGGTCCATTTCCTTCAGGACCTGTGTTATCTCTTGCTGGCATTCTATTCTCCTTTCAATCTGTTCAATCTGTATGGTTACCTTTGATATGTTCCTGATAATCGCCAATGATGCGCTGCATAGCATCCTTGCGCATTTCCAGATCGGAAATATATTGTGCAAGAACATTTTCTCCATCTGTTGTGATGTGGTACACCCGGCGGGGGGGACCCTGGCTGCTCTCTTGCTCTTGGAACGAGGTCACCCATCCCATATCTTCCATCTGGTGGAGCGTTCGGTACAGCACGCTGATATCGATCTGTACCAAACCGTATTTATTGAGCGCTTCCATCAGAGAATAGCCATGCGCGGGTTCCTGATGCAGTGATAGCAGGATGATGGGGTCAATCAGGCGCAAACGCATTCCACGTCCTCTCCCCATTCTGCTGTTAAAGTGTCTTCCTGGCATATTTTCTCCGTTTTCATAAGAATAGCACACTATATGTAAATAGTCAATAGAAAAATAGCATATAGTGAAGGGAAATATGTGCCCCCATCTTTAAATCAGCATCACCGATAGGCGTAAATGAACGAAGACTATTTTTCGCAGAAGCACAAAACTCGCCCTTCCGGGAACGAGGGCAGCGTTTGTACGGTTCGATATTTTTTCCTCAACGCTGAGAGAAAATTATCCAGGGTATACCAACTTATATCCCGTCTGTTGGTCAGCAGTAATTCCTGCACGCGAGGGTCGCTGACTGGAACAAATTCCGTGATCAACCATTTTTGGCAATATTCACTAAATGTCTCTACAATGCGTTCAAAGGTTTGATTCTGAGAGATTGCAAGGTGATGTTCTAGAGCCAGTGCCAGACCCATCTCAGATTGGAAGCGCTGCGGCATTGCAGGAAATTCTTGCGCACGCCATCCTGCTGTCGGAGATGGATAGAGCACATCTGCTACCAGCGGCAGAATATCAAGCTGCTTTTCTTTTGCCAATCTGTACAGCAAGCTAATTGAATCTTCATCTGTATCAAAGGCAACTACTTTGGCACCCTGCAGCGCTGCCAGAATGGCATATCCACCCATATTACAACCCATATCCACCACACTTGCCGGCTTACACTTCTGCAGCAATTCTGCAATTGCTTTTTGTTTGGTGTGGTATTTCTGTGGCGTAAAGAAGGTGTCCATATCTTGATAATATTGCGACCACATGGAACTGCCAGTTCTCAGGTCAAGCGATTGAACATCTTCTTGCAGTTCGAGAAGAAAAGCTTTCCGCTGTGTTGAGCTGTAATGGAGTTTCTTGGAGTAATCGCTGATTTTCTGTTCTTGCCCAGCTTTGTGCATGAGATCCATGAGGCGTATAGGGCGATAGAGTCGAGCGCGCAGCCAGGGATATGTACGGCGTGCCTTCTGAGGTAAGGAAGAGGCGATTTCCTGGGGCGTTACCCCGTTCTGGTTGGTGAGTAGCAGCGCACGAGAGGAGCGCCCAGTCGTGTAGATTCCTGCCAGGAGTGGGAAGAGAAAAGTGCGCATGAATTGGTCGTACGCTACCCACAGCAGATCTTCGTCATTGGGCATGATGGAAGTGAAATCGACCAGTATAGGAGTTGTTCCCTGATACAGGATATTCCAAGGATTGGCATCTTTGAGGATGTTGCCTCCTCGATTCAGTTCCAAACAAAGATCAAGGGTTAGCAGGGCGGCATCGCGCAACATTACCAACGACCATTCATATGCGTAATTACGAGGGGTTATCAAGGGATGTTCCAAGACGAGAGCGTATTCAGGTATTACTTCACTAGAAATGGAAGTTGAAATGATGGCTTTCCCAAGTAAGGCTTGAATTGATGGATTATCCAGCAGGTCTTGATAATAAGGAGCAAACTCAGCACGAATTCCCCGTTTGATCTGACTTTTATCGATAAAAGTGACACCAACCGGATCGCGCATGGCGCTCAAGTAGTTTTCAGACATAGGAGCTCTGAGTTCTTCCCTATCCCTTGGTTTCTTCTGATGGTGTTTCCTGCTCGTCTTTTTTAAAGATCTTTCTAAAAAACCTCTTGATCGGTTTTGAGAAGAGTGTGAATGCTGAAACAACTACCAGCAGTAATGCCGTTCCGATTTGTGATAAAAGCCCAAAGAAACCTGGATCAAGATACCCCATCGTTACCTCCGTAATTGAGTATTAACAAAAATTTAACTGTATATTAAATGCACATTATAATCCATAACAGCATATGAATTTGAGGCTGAACAATGATAAAAAAAGTACCATTCCATCTCATCCTTATCCCCGCCTATTTTGTGGTCGCACTCTATAATCAAAATATTGCTGAGGTATTCCCGCAGGATATTGTTCGTCCACTGATTGTGGTTATCCTGATTTCACTGGTGCTGTTCTTATTAATCTACCTTTTCATTCACGATGTGAAGCGAGCGGCTCTTTCAGCTTCTACCATCCTCTTCTTCTTTTTCCTGTATGGTTTGGTATATGGTGCTCTTAAAATAGGTTCGACGGGCATTACATCGCTCGCCAGGCATCGCATTCTGCTGCCATTGTTCCTCATGTTAATTGGAATAAGCGTATGGAAAATAATAAAAATAAAGGGCGATACTGGAATATATACGCAGCTTTTTAATCTGTTCGGCATTGTCTTATTGTTCTTGCCTACTATCAATATTGTATGGATCAACCATGCGCAGTCCGAAGCAAAAGCAGTGAATGAGATTCCACAAGCTGTCAGCATGAGCGGAGGACAGACTGCACAGCAGCCGGATATTTATTACATCATCGCAGATGCCTATGGGCGCGCAGATTATCTGCTGGATGAGTACGACTTCGATAACAGTGCGTTCCTAAATTGGTTGGATGAAAAAGGTTTCTATGTGGCAGACTGTGGGCGCAGCAATTATGCACATACTGTTCTGTCGCTTTCCTCAACATTCGAAATGAACTATATCCCGGCTTATGCCAGCGTAGACCAGTATTATGATGGTGGACTGGATGATTATGTGGTGCACAATAGGGTGCGTGAAGAATTAGTAAATAGGGGCTATCAAATTGTTACCTTTGAAAATGTGCATTGGGATTATGAAGATGCGGATATTTTCTATGATTTTGAATTTGATATTTTCTCACCCTATTTACGTCCCTTTGAGAACATGCTCATGATGAACAGCATGTTTCGTGCGGTGATTGAATTCAATGACACAACCCAGGATTATTTTGCGGCACTGACAAGCACCCCTGTCAAGGAACATTACGCCCGCCAAAAATTCATCCTCGATACGCTTGAGAATGAAGTCATCGCAGTGGAAGGTCCGAAATTTGTTTTTGCTCATGTGGAAACCCCCCATGGACCGTACGTCTTTGATGAGGATGGGACTTTTTTGGAGGAAGATGCTTTCTATCGTGGGGAATATTACTCAGCCATCAATGATATGTATGGTGATCTGGGCTATATCAAGCAGATTCAATTTATGAATGGGCGTCTTGAAACGATCGTGGAAAATATCTTGCAACAATCTGCAGTGCCTCCTATCATCATTATCCAGGGTGATCATTCCATTGAGGAGTTTGGGGATGCTGAAGACCGCATGAAAGTGCTGTATGCGGTTTACTATCCTGATGGGGATTACGCAGATTTTTACGAGCACATTACCCCCATAAACACTTTTCGCAATGTATTCAATCATGTGTATGGGACAACCTATCCCTTATTGGAAGATCACAGTTTCTATTCCGCACGAACAGATCGTTTTGACTGGTATGAAATTATAGATAGTAGCCCTGTTTGCCAGTAACCTGGTGATAGAAGATTTTAAGGCGTTTGGTCCTCGATCTGCTGCAAGTGGTGCTGGGTGCCCATCAGAATGAGAATAGCTCCCACCATTTCGAGGCTCTCCTCCAGAACGTATTCTACTTCCATCAAGGTGGGGGAAAGCGGGGAGAGCACGTAGGTGATGAGCTCAAAGAAAAAGGCGCCCAGGATGTACAACACAAAGCCCCAGCCCAGCCAGGCGCGCAATTCCTTACCGCAGTTTTCGCAGAATAGATAGTAATAGGTCAGGAACAGGAACAGGATGATGAAGGGCGCATAGATCAGGAACCAATGGGGCAGGTTCAGCAATGCAAACAGCTCGTGCACCTGCGCACCCTCATCCAGCGAGAGGAACAGGAAAGCAGCGCTCATCAAGCCCCAGAATATCTGACTCAAACGCACGGTGTTCTGCACCTGAGCATTGGCTTTGTAGATGCGGAAGGAGTTGAGCGCGATCCAAAACAGCAGCACGGTGGAGAACCAGGTCGGCACGTTGCCCTCCTGATTGAGGTTGAACTTTTCACGAAAAGCGGGGGAGATGGAATTGGAGACAAGATGAGCGACAGCCAGCAGTAACACAATAAGAAGCAAGGGATACAGCAGCCTTTTTTTCACGCAAGACCCTTTCCGGGAGAATTCCCTGGTTTTGTGGATGGACTACTCTGCTCTTAAATTATGGCATGGTTTTGGCGGAATGACACAGACGTTATGAAAAATGGTCGAAAGCCGGGTGATAGCGTGCGATGCCCTTCACTCCTTGCAGCGCACCTGATTGCAACCCCAGAACCATGAAAGCTTCATCGGGAACTTCGTGTTCCCAACGGATGCCGAAGCGACTGGCGGGTTGAAAACCAAAGCGCGGATAATAGCTGGCATGCCCCAGCACGATCACGACACTGTATCCGGCAGCACGACAGGCGCCCAGCTCGGCGCCCACCGCTGCGGCAACCGTAGGGCTTTCGGGACGGATGGTAAAGGGGTGATCGCTTATAAACGACCTGATTATTTGGCTTTGTCTTTGAATTGCAGGCTGGCGATGCTCTCATCGAACACAGGCAGAAAGGCATCAAAGACAGCGGCATCGGAGATGAAGTCGAACGCCCAGTATTTCTTAGGCAGGCGGAAGGCAAGCATGAGATGTTTACGGGTGATTTCCGGCTCGGGGTTCTTGCGCGTTTTACGCGCGCGCTGCTCGGAGAGCAGGCGTGCGGCTGGATAACCAGCCAAGTCTATGTAATCTTCCGAAACGGTCTCAAAATCAGATCCCAGGTTTTTCTTGACTAGGCGTACGTACTCCTCCACACCGGATTTACGCTTTAACAGCGGGATGGGTTCGGGCAATACCACCAGGCAGGTCAGGGAGGTCATTTCATTCTTGAAGCCCCGATCGGCAGCCATGAAGACGAAATTGCGCTGCACGAAGAAATTCTTGAAGATGGAATGGATCTCAGCAGGCAGGGCATCCACCTCGGCTTGCAGGGCTTTGCGGTCGCGGGCAGGGTGCCCGGCGATGAAGCTCTCGGGCAGGGAGATGGAAAGCTGGTCGGTTTCGTAGGTCTTCCAGACGGTTTTCTTTTTGGGCATATTTTACTCCTGAGTTGGTGATGGTACTGTTATGATTGTACGATAGGTTGTAGAAGAAAACCATAAAAATTTCATACAATTTTGAAAAATTGTGGAGAGTTTGACTTTGCTCGATGAACTATTCGCGTAAAAAATTACAACCCAGAGGCATAGGATTTTCTTTTACGCCATAAACCTTTTTGTTATGACTATAATATTAATATATGATAAATGAGGGTAAATGAATCTAACAGCTTTTCTAAAAGGTTTATTGGAAGCTAACACAAAAACAGCTATCCTAATACGGACCATATTTTTAATTATTATTATTAGTTTTTTTTGGGTTTATATATACATTACACCATATCTCAAACCGATTCAGAGTGATTTTAAAATTAATAATGATTTTCTATTGGATGGTCTTATTGGATGGTTTTCATTATTAATCTATACATTGATCGTGAGTACGGATAAATTAGCTGATATAAACTCGAAAAGCAAATATGCAAAAGCTTTTCAGCGTTATTGGCCTAGTAGGTATATAAGTGAACATTTCGATATTGATATTAATAGCGCAAACTATATTTGGTTTGAGAAAAATTTCAATACGTGGGAGAAATCTGATTCATCGAGAAATTCTCAGTATAAGAGAACCTTTGAACGTGGATACCAATGTCGACTGGTTTATTACCTAATAATTGTCTTGTCATTATTCATAATTTTTTCAGCAATTCAATTAATAATAGAATTTATAGTAATGAAGCAATTTTTGTTAATTGATAATTATTTATGGAAATGTATTTTTTTAGGTATTGCTCTTGTTTCTTATCTTACTGTAAAGGGTTCTAATAAGATAAAAGAAGATAAGAAAAGTGGCGTATGGAAAAAATATGATGAAATAAACCAACTCCACATTGATTGGATTGAAGAAAACTCAGAATTAATTGAAAATCAAATAAAAAAAATAAAAAAAGATGCCACGAAATAAAGAATTTACTAAAGATCTATCGGAAGGATGGAAGCACTTAAACCAAAAGTGGAAAGAGCCATATGAGAACAAGTTAGAATATTCAAAAGCTGTTATTGAAAGAACAATTAATAATTTTGAAAACCCTGTAATTTGCTGGTCAGGAGGAAAAGATAGCACTGCTTTGATTCATCTAGTGAAACAAATTGAATCTGATATTCCAATAATAAACATAGATGTTGATGTCGAATTTGAAAGTACAAAATTTTTTATTTCTAGATTAGTTAATGAATGGAATTTAAACTTTTATTCCTCATCGTGTAATGAGTATAGCTTCTGGGATGTTGGAGAGAAATATGGATGGCCAATATTTGGAAAAAATATTTCATCAAATGTTGGGCGGGCAATTAGAACTGGTAATATCCGACCACAACTATCAGAATTTGAAAGATTTCTAGTAATAAACAATGCAAATATTTCCAATAAATGCGCATATTATTTAAGAGAGAAACCAAGTATACAACTTGAGAAGAAATTAAATGCAGATGCAAAATTCATTGGTCTACGTGCTCAAGAGAGTAGGATAAGGTCAGTGCTTTGGGTTGACTACGGTGATTGTTATTACGTAAAAAATTATTATGGAAAGGACAAAGGGATTTGGAAGTTAAATCCGATTGCTCTCTGGACGGAAGAAGATGTTTGGAGATACCACAGCGAAAACAATATTCCAATGTGTTCAATTTACAATAGCGGCTATACGAGAAATGGTTGTTGGACCTGCTGTATGGGGATAAAACATGGCCAATTGCATCGTTTGAGAACTAATTTTCCGGATAAATTTATGTATTTAGTAAAAGAAACAGAAATGGGCGAGGAAATTACTAGACTATTAGTTCAAATTAAAAAGAAAAAAGGTGAAGATATTCCGAAGTATGCAAACATTACAAATATTCTTAACAAGACCCCAGACTTTTTTGATAAATTTTAATTTAAGAAAAATTATTTTCACAAATTATTTTCTAGCAATTGATATTATTACTGTAATAGTTAAGGTGAGATGATTTGAAACTTCAACCCCTCGCAACCGATGAAAGAGCACTAGGTCGGGTTGGGCTAAGCCCCGAACGAGGGACATTATAATATCTTCTTTTTATGGCAAAAATAGATTTACATAAAAACAATCACTTCATACGTGTCCGCGAAATTAAGTCCAGATGCGCAGTAGTAAGATAGTAGGGTGCGTTCCCAACGCACCCTACGAGGACTTGATATAACTTGTTACCATTGATTGATTTTGCTGTTTGCCAGTTTCCATGATCACATCGATTAAACCTCCTATATCCTCCTCCCTTAATAATGATTATTATATAATATATGTTTGCAGAGGGTGGGTTGCCCACCCCCTGCTGTAGTGTGGAATCATCAATTAATAAAGCTTTTCCCTTTGTCTAAATCCCTGCTTTCTTACACTCATCGTATTTTTGCCTGGCTTGTTCCAAGCATCGACGGTGTTTCTCCACATCGCTATCTTTGCGAAATTGGTCATCGCAATGGACGATGTGCCATTTCAATTCCGCATTGCACGGGTCTAACCGGTCAGGGAAAGCGCTGCGCAGTTCAATAACATCCCTGATCAGTTTCCTCCCTTCCGGTGTCAGGATCTGAATATCATCGATATCCTTCGTGAAGAGATCCTCATCGAGCAATTCTTTTTCCAGATCATCATTATTTGCGTCATCCCGGGTATTCATATTTCATCCTCTCATTCATAAGAATCACATACCATTAATGATACATCTTTCACAGGATCAATATGGGAAATATTTCCATTCGCAAATAGATGGGTAAGACTTACAGTGGCTATGAACGATGATAACTATATCGGCAATTCCTGTGGAACGGGCAGCGGAAGCAAGCGCCGCTGTGCGTGGGAGCCGACCCAGCGCGTAAGTTATGGATGATTTGCTCGGCGGCATACATGCGCTGACGGTAGAGGGCATCATGGGCGGGCTGCACCTCTACCAACGTGCGCTGGAAGGCGGGCTTGCGGATGCGTTGTAAATTGTTGATCAAGTTGTAGTGATCATAAAAAGGTGGGTCAGCGATTTACTCTGCATAATGATAATTTTGTAATATAAAAGTAGTTGTTGTAAGAGACACGCTAGACAATACATGTAAAACGTGTATAATCGTTATGTGATAAAGTCATTCAAATGCAAAGCTACCGAGGCGCTTTACAAGAATGAGTTTTCTAAAAAGTTCCCTCAATCTATATTACAGAGAGCTTTTAGAAAGCTGGAGATATTGGACAGTGCTACCTCAGAACAAGAGTTGCGAGCTATTCCGGGAAATCATTATGAAAAATTGTCGGGAAATAGAGACGGTCAGTCGAGCATCAAGATAAATGACCAGTATCGCATTTGTTTTGTAT
>LDZU01008925.1_pt1 | contig 25809 bp, 23 predicted proteins | sample 615531 | NCBI WGS metagenome assembly LDZU01 (sample SAMN03408293, study PRJNA278302) | terrestrial metagenome | isolation source: oil reservoir sample SB2 | place: USA: Alaska, North Slope, Schrader Bluff formation | collected 2011-09 | reverse complement strand
CCAAGAATTTGGTTAATTTGCCAAAGCGAATAATCTACACCCATTCCCTCTTGTAGGAATTCACCCGCATATCTTAAAGAAGATATTGGGATAGGACTTCCAAAATCTTCTTCCAAGCCATTGAAGTATACAAATCCGGGCATGTAGACAACTATGGAATTGCCTTTCTCCTTATTTGTTAATAGGACATAAACACTAGATATTGTCCTATCCTCTCCTTCCCCCTGCTCAAACACGAACATTGTTTTTTCTAGGTTAGTATCCAAGTTTGAAAGGAACCTATGTGAGGAGAGATTCTCGCCTAGAGGGTCTTTTGTGTTTATACTAAAGAGAGAGAGTGCTGAGTAAACTAAGAAGACAACAAACATGGCCCCTATTATGGAGATAACAATTAAAGAAGTGTTTATCTTTTTACCTCCCCTGCTCTCTTGGGTACTCTTCCTTTTTGTTCTGCGTCTTTTTCTCTTTGGCATATAATATTTTAAAAAGATATATACTAAGTAAGCTTCTCGTTTATTGAGTTTTTATGATTGTAAAATCTGACCCATCTAATTCCTTAAAACTTAAGAATATAGATCTTAATTCTATTGCATCTGGCATACTTGTAGCTCTTGCAGGTCCATATAAAGTATCCCCCACTATACCAATTCCGAAATATTCCAATGTAGCCCTGATTTGATGCATTCTACCTGTCTTAATAACAACCAGAATTTGATCTTTATTAATCGGCTTTATATAGCTTATTGCTTTCTTGCCTCTTCTCCCAAAATATTTTTTAAATTGCATTTTAACCCTATTTTTAGGGCTTCTTGATATATATCCCTCCGCCTTAAACCAGGATTCGTCGAAAGTAAAATTCCTCTTCTCCAGCTTCTCTATCTCACTATCTATATCAAGATATTCAGACTCTTCCTTTGGGAAATACCTTTTAATCCCCCCTCTTAACTCCTTGTATTCAATATTAGCTAAATATATTTTCTTAACCTCGTGATTTTCAAATTGTTCTTGTAAATGTTTTTGCATCTCTAAGTTTTTGGCAAAAACAATTAATCCAGATACTCCCTTGTCTAAACGATGCACAATACCAGCCTTCTGAACTTCTTCTTTAAAATTGTCTTTTTGGGATAGGTACCCTTTTACATAATTAACTAAAGTTCCATCTTCACTGCCTATTCCAGGGTGGACTACAACACCTTTTGGCTTATCTATAATGAGGAAGTCATCGCTTTCGAAGAGAACTTCCAAATCTCCCTCCTGTGGCTTAATCTTTGCCGAGGATGTTATTTTCTTTCTAAGGCCTTTAACCCTTTCCATATCTATATCTACCTCTTCCCCTTCCTTTAACTTGTAGGACCGTTTTCTGACAACCCCATCAACTTTTACAATTCCTTCCCAATTATTAGTTAAAAGGTTTCTGGATATGTATTTGTAATCCTCCTCGTGAAGCTTTTCCATAACAAAAAGATCAAGCCTCTTGCCTGTATTTTTTTTGTCTATTTTTACCATAGTTATTTGGGCAATTTAATTGGTTGGTTTATATCTAAATGGGAAACAGTATGAACAGAGGAGACTTTCTCTATAGTAATATCTGCCTCCTTTGTTTCTTTCATATAGAAAATCATTCCCAAGAAGGACCAGAGAGCAAAGATTATTATAGAAGCTTTCTCTGTGTTGTTTATGTCAGTAATAAAATAGGTATAGGTAACATACACAGTGGTCAGAAGTATGAAGAAGGTGTCTAGAAGTGTAAGGATTTTAAGTTCTTTCTTCCCTACAATTGCTTTCTTAACAGAATTCTTAAGGAAGAAGAGGACCAAAGGTAGAAGAACCATAACAATCCCTTGGGTCAACCAATCTTGGTTTGAAGTGCTTGCTCCGAGGAGGATGAAGGAAACGGCAAGCATTCCTTCTGCAGTAAAGAATATTGTTGGGAACATGTGGCTCCATTTCCATTTCTTTACAACTCGGACTAAGAAAGTTGCTATTAAGAGGAATGCAACAAACATGGATAGGATATCTATTCCCCAATCCCATATTCTCATGAATCTCCATGGTAGAAGTCTAAAAAGATAGATTTCTTCCCCATACCTCTCATAAGGTAGCCAGTACCAGATAAAATTGCTAAATTGTTCCCAATTTGTAATGATATAGCAAATTCTCCCAACAACTAAACCTCCAAATAAAGAGGTGATAAAGATGTCGTAAACTGAAGATGTATCCTTCCGGGTTTCCATTGAACCAGACCAAAATACAAACATCCCAAGTAGTAGTACAATTGTGAAAAGTATAAGAGGGCTAACACTATTTAGCATCTCCCGGATTTTTTCAAGTATGTCTAAATACACAACTATATTACAGCTATATTATATTAGCCTATGATAGCATATTATCTATTAGTTAGTGGTTTCTGAGGACTTCTTTTTTAAAAACTTCTTGCTTTTCTTTTCTCTCTTCTTCCCTTTCTTATTCTGTTTTTCTCTTGTCTCTGTAGCAGGAGATTTCTCTTTGTCTCTCTTTTCCTTGCCGTTAAAAATTCCTTTTATTTTGCCAAATACGAATTTATAGCCACCAACTATGGACTCCCCTATTTTCATTGCAAGACCACCTTTTTGACTATATCTGGTCTTCTCAGATTCAACAACCGCCTTTGCTTCCTCCTTGGTCGCTTGAATCTGTCGCTGCATAACCTCTTTTGTTGGGGATTCTTCCTCGGGACTTCGCCTCTTTCTTAACTCTTGACCACAGTGAGGACAGAATTTATTCTTCTTGTCTACATAAACGTTGCATCTTGGACATTTCATCTTTAATTTGTATCTGCAGTTAGGACAGAATGTGTAACCAGGGAACAGTTGAGAGCCACACTTAGGGCAATCTCCCAACTCTGCGGTTTCGTATTTAAGATATCTTCTCTCTAGATCTGCCCAATATATCTCCTCTATTGTCTGGCTAGGTCTAATAATTAGGTATATTAAGAGTCCAACAACGTTTAATACAGCAACGAGGATAACATAGGATATCTTAACAGTTTTGTTTGATGTCCTCTCACCTGAATCTAACCATACCCAATATAAGACAACAAACCAAAAGACTACTAAAGCATAAGAAAAAACCTGCCAAACAAATTTAAAATCTATACTACCAGCAGTTTCGAGCAGATTTAAAATGAAGTCTTCCATAACATTCTCTTTTAAACAAAAATATCTTTAAATGGTCGAGGAGGGAGTTGAACCCTCACGCTATTGCTAGCACGGGATTTTGAGTCCCGCGTGTCTGCCAGTTCCACCACTCGACCCTAAAACTTCCACGCAAAAGCATAGCATTGCCGTAATTATACTGAAATTTAATGTATTAGACCAGACCTTGGAGGAAATTTAGTGGTTATTTTTTATACAGATTCCTGAAGCTAGCAATTTCATTAATAAAGGCTAGCTTTACAAGTCCAGTAGGTCCATTTCTATGTTTTGCAACTATTAAGTCCGCTACTCCCTTATTTTCTGTTTCAGGATCCCAGATCTCTTCTCTATCTATAAACATTACAACATCTGCATCCTGTTCAATAGAGCCAGATTCTCTTAGGTCTGAAAGTTGGGGTCTTCTACTCTGCCTCTGTTCTATAGCTCTAGAAAGCTGGGATAAACCAACAACTGGGATATCTAGTTCCTTTGCAATATTTTTTAGTCCCTGAGAAATCTCTCCAACCTCAAGAGTCCTGCTCTCTTTACTATTTCCATGCATTAACTGTAAATAGTCTACAAAGATAATATCCAAACCCTTCTCAAGAGCTAATCTCCTTGCCTTTGTTCTTAGTGCATTTATATGTTGCCCTGCTTGGTCATCTATAAAAATATTTCCATCAGCAAGCTCACCCATAGTATCTGCAAGTTTTACAAACTTCTTGTCACTCAAACGACCTGTTCTTATTTCCCAGAAAGGAATCCCTGACTGCATTCCAAGAAGTCTGTCCATAATCTGAGTCTTAGACATTTCTAAAGAGAAGAATGCCACAGTTTTTCCTTCCACCAGTGCTGCGTGCCTCATCATATCTAGTGCCAACGCTGTTTTCCCAACGGAAGGTCTTGCAGCTAGAATTATTAAGTCGGATTTTTGGAAACCTCCTAGGAGGTCATCTAAATCTTTAAAGCCAGTGGAGATCCCTAAGTATGCTTCATCCTTATCTGCTCTCTCTGCCCTTTCATAAGCATCCTTCAAAAGATCCTTAATATGGACAAAGTTTGTTCTTGTACCACTCTGAGCAACATCAAAGACCTGCTTTTCTGATGTATCTATAACTTCATCTATCCCTACATCTTCCTTGTAGGCCATTTCTGTAATATTCCTCGCCGCAGATATAAGGCCCCTTCTGGTTGCGCTCTCCTTAATAATCTGGCCATACTCCTCTGCATGTGCCGAAGTAGCAACCATGGTAGCCAAATCTGCAATGTATGTTCTCCCTCCAACTGCAGAAAGTTTCTTTTGCTTCTTAAGCTTGTCCGTTAGGGTGATTAAATCTACAGGAAGTCCTTCGTTAAAAAGATCTAAGATACTGGAATATATCTGTACATGTCTGTCGTCATAGAAATGTTCTGGTGCAAGCCAACCTGAGACAGTAATAATAGCATCCTTATCCACAAGCATACATCCAAGAAGAGACTGCTCTACTTCTATATTTTGTGGTGGAACCCTATCCATATGTTTTTCTTATTTAATATTTTATTACAAAAATACCACTTCTACACTCTGTTGCTCTTTCTCTACTTTCTTCTTAAAGACGTTTATGTAGTTCTCTTCTCGAACATTAGCAAAACCGAAGTGTTTAATAAATTCCTCTTTACTTTTAAGGTTTTTATTTCCAATACCACCCTCCTTGTAAGCACAGGGAATCAATATGGAAGGATCTGCATTAGAGATTACTCTCTCTATCTTGTCAAAGTCCATAAAATTCACCCCGTCCCCTACGGGAATAATTAGGACATCAACATCCCCTAGGTTTTTTGTCTTCTTTGGATCAAAGTTCTCATCTGTTCCACCAAGGTAGACTGCTCTGATTGTTTTTTCGTCAATAATGAAGAAGTCATCCCCTATACCCCTTCGTATCATCATCCCTCCCACTTCATATTCTCCTGGGGTACTAATCTCCATTACTTCCTCCCTCTCTTCTGATACAATCTTATTATCTAACTTATTATCCTTTAGAATCCCCTTCTTTACTTCTTTTGAATAATTAGTGAACAATGCAACATCCGCTCTAGTTTTGGGGAAAGTAGCACCAGATTCTGATAATTCCAAAGGATCTGTTACTATTGAAATGTTGTCGTTTGTTATTAGGAAACTTGTCCATCCAATTCTTTTAATTTTCATGCTTTAGTTGTTCAAAAATAAAAATACTTGTTAAGTATACCAAATTCTTTCTAGGGCAGTTTGTTCTCTCTAGCTAGCCTTACATTCTACACAAATCGAATTATAATCCAAGAGATTTTTTAACATCCTCTACCATACTCTCCTTCATCTGCTGTTTAATAAGTTCTGTTTTCAGGCTCTCTAAGGATGAAATGCTGGCTTGCAATTGGGTCATAACCTTGTCTCCACTTTCCCCTTGGACAATCATCTTCTTAACACCTTCAACCTGACCCCCTACCCTTTTTATTCGATTTTGTATGCTTTTAGGATACTCCATAGGTCAATATACCATTTTAGAAAGTTCCCTTAAAGACCCATAACTTAATCTTCTTAAAAGGGGTGTAATAATTTCTAGACACTTCATATTTGTTCTGCTATAATCACATTCGTTATGAAAAAAGGAATTCACCCAGAATATAATCACAATTTAAAAATCACTTGTTCCTGTGGGAACAGTTTTGTAACAGGTTCTACCTTAAAGGATGACTCAATAATGGTGGAGATCTGTTCTAAATGCCATCCTTTCTATACTGGAGAACAAAAGATTATTGACACTGACAATCTTGTTAAGAAATTTGAAGAGAGAGTCGAAAAGTCTAAGAATATGTCCTTTAAATCTAAAAGAGAGAAGATGGAGAAAAGAAGGAAGGAGTCTCAAGAAGCTTCTTCGAAGCCAACTTCTACTCTTACACTAAAGGATATGTTAGAAAACGCAAAAGTTTCTAAGTAACAACCTCAAAAACAATTAATTCACTAGAGGAATTTAAAGTGATATTATTCCATATATGGACATTGCAATATTAGAAAAAAAATACAAAGACAATCCTGCACAAAAAGAAGTTGACGCTTTACAAGAAAAACTTACAAAATTACAAGGTAATTCTGAAGATCTCTCTAAGCTCAGTAAAGATTTAGCCTATTTTTCAGACTTAGCAAGAAATATTAGCGAGATACAGAGGAAAATTAACAACCTAAAAGATGCTAAATACATGGTAGAGAGTGAGAATGACCCTGAGATAAAAGAATTGGCTATTGAGGAGATTGAATCCCTGGAGTCCGAGATTGAATCTTTGGACCAAAAGATACGAAGTATGAAGATAGCAAGGAGATTTTCAAGTAAAGATGACTCAAAATCTGTCATACTAGAGATCCGTGCAGGAGCTGGTGGAGACGAGGCATCCCTTTTTGCCTCCGACCTATTCCGTATGTATAAGAATTATGCTTCTACAAAGAACTGGCAAGTTCAATTAGTGGAGAGTAGCATATCAGAATCTGGAGGTTACAAAGAGGTTGTTGCAGAGATTAAAGGGAAGGATGTATTTAAAGATCTTAAATATGAAAGTGGTGTTCACAGAGTCCAAAGAGTTCCAGTTACAGAATCTTCTGGAAGAATACATACCTCTACCGCTTCCGTAGCTGTCCTTCCTGAAGCCAAAGAAGTGGATGTCCAAATTAATCCTGAAGATATTAAGATTGATGTAATGAGAGCCTCTGGTGCAGGTGGTCAGTGTGTGAATAGAACAGACTCTGCAGTTAGAATCACCCATCTGCCTACTGGAATAGTGGTAAGTTGCCAGGAAACAAAGTATCAAGCACAAAATAGAGAGAAAGCAATGTCACTTTTAAGAGCGAGGCTTTATGAAAAGAAAAGGCTGGAGGAAGCGTCTAAAAGAGATTCTCTTAGATCTAACATGATAGGTTCTGCAATGAGAGCAGAGAAGATTAGAACCTACAATTTCCCACAAAACAGAATAACAGATCACAGAATCAAGAAATCTTGGTTTAACATCGAATCTGTCCTAAATGGAAACTTAGAAGAGATTATTAATGATGTTAGAGAAGGAATGATGACTCAGTTATTAAAAGAAACAGAGAAAAGTGAGCGAAAATCTTAAGGAGTTGTACCAAATTCAAAGAGTTCTCAAAGATAGTGGCTATAATGACACTTCAAGAATTTCAAAGGAGATACAAGACTATTGCAACAAGAAAGCAATATCCCCTACTCTAGTCTTAGAAAGAATAAGTACTGGAGAGCCCTGGGACTATATCCGTGGAGAAAGTGAATTTTATGGTAACAGATTTTACCTAAACAGAAAAACCCTTATACCAAGACCAGAGACCGAGCAGATGGTAGATATTGCAATCTCTTTTCTGGAGGGAAATTCTAACCATAAAAATATTGTGGATGTTGGAACTGGGAGTGGTTGTATAATAATCTCCTTGGCAAAACTCGTAGGAGACAAGAAAGGAATTAATTTCGTCGGCATCGATATAGACAAGGATACGTTACAGGTCGCAAAGGAAAACTCCCTGTTACATAAAGTTAACGAGAAAATCTCCTTTTTAAGGGGAAATCTCCTAAAAGATTTTGAACTAAAAGACGAGACTCTAATAATTGCTAACTTACCCTATATCCCTGAGGAGATTTATAAGAAGCTAGATAGAAGTGTTGTAAATTTTGAACCAAGAAGAGCTCTTTTGGGAGGAAAAGATGGACTTAAATATTATAAGAAGTTAATATCACAAATCAAGAAAGCTCGTAAGAAGGATATTTCTTTGCTTATTGAGATAGAACCCTCTACATTGAAAAATCTGCGTAGGATTCTAGATAATTACGAAGTGCATATAATCAAGGATTACAGGGGTCTTAATAGATTTATTTTAGTTAATCTAGATACCTAATTCTGTTCTCCTAGAACAACTGTTATACTCTGCTCTTTGCCGTCTCGGACAATAGTTACTGATACTTCTTCACCCACTGCATACTCTTGAATTATTTCTGCTAAGGACCTATTAACCTTCTCCTCTTCGAATTCAACTATGATATCCCCTCTCTCAATCCCTGCTTCAAAAGCTGGAGATGCTGGATCTACCCTTAACACTAGAGCTCCAGGAACTACATCTGTGTAGTAGAGGGCTTCGTATTCCGAAATCATTTGGTAAGAAACTCCGAGGTATGGTCTTATAAATTTGCCGTAAGTCCTATACTCCTCTAATCTCGTTTTTACTTTGTTTATTGGTATTGCAAAGGATATATTATCTGCACCTGAAGTTGTAGCAAAATTAATACCAATAACCTCTCCGAGAGAGTTTATTAAAGGCCCTCCTGAGTTCCCTGGGTTCACAGCAGCGTCTGTTTGTATTACATCTTCATAGGTCTTAGCTGTTGAACCAAACCAACCAGAGCTAGCTGTTACAGATCGGTTCAGACCACTTATTATCCCTGTTGTAGCACTACCTGCGTACTTACCTAAAGGAGTACCTATAGCGATAACCTTCTGACCAACTAAAAGGGAATCCGAATCTCCCAAGGTTAGAGGTGACAACTCTTCACCCTCTGCTAAGGCTATTTTTACAATGGCAATATCATTAAAGTCATCTCTTAAAATTTCTACTACTGTGTATTCATCCCCATCTTCAGTAATGACTGTGTAATCTGCTGTTGTATCAGATACAACATGCTGATTTGTAACAATCAATCCACTAGAATCAACTACAAACCCAGATCCAATACTCTGACTCTTATCTATTAGTCCCTCCTCCTGACTTAGAGTAAGTTGAGAAATGGCTATACTAACCACAGAGTGGCTAGCTTCTTCAATAATTTCTACCACATCTTTTTCTTCTTGGGTAATAACATACCTCTTCCCCTCCCCTCCTGTTGGGATCTCTTCATCAGGGAGATTGTCAGCAACATAATCCCTTATTAATGGGGAATAATTGATTCCTATATATGCAGAAAAAAATATCAGAAAGAATGTCCCTAAGGTTACAAGAAATATACCAGTAAAGATAAGTACTTGCTTGTTTGGTTCCCTAGAACTTTCTACCTTTTTCTGGGTAATGTCCTTTACATCCTTCTTTTCTTTGTTTTCTTTCTTTTTCATATTTATATAACTATTTAATAATTTATTTACTTAGTTCCTCAATTGCTTTATCCAATTGAGGGTCATTTCCTTCAATAAAATCATCGTTTGTAAGCTCAATTTCAATATCTGGAGTTATTGCATTATCTCTCTCTATGTTACTACCATCTGGGAGTAACCACTTCAGTATAGTAAGGTGCAAGGAAGAGCCATCTTCTAGATCATAAACTCTCTGCGCCGTTCCCTTACCAAAGGTCTCTTTTCCTATTAGTATCCCTCTTCCCGCCTGTTTAAGAGCCCCAGCAAGAATTTCGGAGGCAGATGCACTCCCAGAATCAATTAGTATTATTAATTCGGTATCTAGAAGATCTCCTCCCTTAGTAGAACTGTAATCTTTAATGTTACCATTAGCATCCTTTTGCTTGGATATAACAAAGCCTTCCCCAAGGAAGTCATCTCCTGCATATATAGCAGCATCAAAAAATCCTCCAGGATTCCCTCTAAGATCTAAAATCACCTTATCTACACCAGAATTTACTATTTCCCGAACATTCTTATCCCATTCTGAAACCCAGATATCGTATGAAGCTTCAGTAAACCTACCAATCTTAAAATGTGCTATCTCTTCATTCGCCCCTATGAATTCCAAGGACATACTGGGGATTGTTATCTCATCTCTAGTAATCGCAATCTCTACTAGCTCGCTCTCTCCTTGATGTAGAACCGTTAGAACCACCTCTGTTCCTGCCTCTCCCCTTATCTTTGCTACTGCATCATAAACAGTATCTTCACTTGTAAGTTCATAATCGTCTATTTTTAGAATATAGTCCCCTGGCCTTATACCTGCGGCTTTGGCTGGAGATCCTTCTAAGGGAGTTACTACAATAACTTGACCATCATCATAGCCTAGCTCCGCACCTATCCCTTCAAAAAATTTCCCTTCACTAGCAGCATTATACTCTTCTGTTTCTTCTGGGGTTAAAAATACTGTTGCAGGGTCACCTATGGAGTCAACCATCCCCTTAATACTGCCATAAACCAAATCTTCTTCAACTATCTCATCGGAATCAACATAGTTTCTTCTAGTTAAATCAAGTACTCTCCAGAACATTCCCATATCAAGATTTCTCGATGTTGTTCTTGGGAAAATACTCGCATCTACATCAACACTTCTTCCCACGATGAGTCCCGCGGTAAATACAATAACTATTGTCATTCCAATTCCGATTATTTTCTGGAATCCTTTCTGGTTATTTTCTTGATCTTTCTCTTTCATTCTTCTGTTAGCAAAATTTAAAATATTTCTCTTCATTATATACTCGAATTCTAGATGGAGACAAATTCAACACTTCCAATATTGATTATTGTCCTCTGACCACCTTCCCATTCAACATTTATATAACTACTCTCTTCTTCTACTCCTACTACTTTTCCTAACATTCCATAGTTAGGAAGTGCTCTTGAAATTACAGTGCTTCCTACCGCAGTTTTAACAAACAGTTCTTCCTTGGTTGTATATGTTTTATTGTCTGTAACAAAAAACATCTGGCTTTCATCATAATCTACTACAACGAATGCCCCATCCATTGAGGATATTAATTTTGTAATATCTCTGCTGGAGTATATCTCTCCAAAACCCCCGAGTATTCCCACAGGAAGACCTTGCTTTCTAAAGTCTATATAATCCATAGAATAAGTTAATACAAAGAGAGCGCCCTTCTGAAAAAGATCGTAAAGTAATTCTGGATGGAGATATTTCCCTGTAAAAACAATTTTATCTCTGTAGCTTTCTTCATCTGCTCTTAATACCAAATCTATACCATTTCCAATTACAGAGAATTCCCCAACTATTCTCCTCTCTTTTTTAGTCCTATTATTAGCATCTGAGATAGATAGTAAGTCCAAGGCATAGGAGTCTGAAATAATATTAATTCCGTCTATGGGGTCTATGCCCTCTACTACACCCTCGAAACTACTTTTTATCACAGTTTCCTCTTCTTCTCCAAGGATATCTAGATAACCACTCTTTAATCTGGAAAGGTCTACAACTCCTTGCACAGGAGATACGACCTTTTTTACAGAAAGACCTCCAGACATAACTCTTTCTACAAGAACATCTCCCTTTTCGACAAGCTCTCCGTCAATGCAATTTATATGTTCCTTTAGTTTGCCAATTTGGACATCTATTTCTTCTGGGAGGTAAAAAGAGTGTGTTATATGGCTTCCACTCTTCGTTAATATTTCATCACCTTTCTTTATCGTCTGCCCTACTTTTACAGAAACTTTGTCTCCTGATTGGTATGGGATACTAAAACGGTAATCTTTATATTTTTCAAAAATCTTCCTTCTTACTATCATTTCATCCAGTTCTGTAATTTAGATTTATTAGAATAGCTATCAGGGCCATAGACTATTGGCCTAGGTCTAGCATCTATTAATACGGATTCATATCTCTTCCCTTCCTTTGAGGAAACTAGGTCTATTCCCGCACCCCTCTCGGGAGGGATCTTGAAACCTTCTTTAAGAACACCGCTCATTACAAACTTATCTTGGTCGGGGAGATCAATATAATTGAACTTGCAGGAGACCGCTAAGATTTCACTTTCTTTCTGTTCAAGAGACTCTATCTTTCCATTAAAAATCACTTTGTTTGGTGTTGTAAATTTGTGACGAGGGATGACAATTTTGGTAAAACTTGGATACATAACTTTGCTTGTTAAGATAACATCCATAGACCTTGTGGCATTGACATAGCTCTTCCCATAGGACAGTAACCTCATGTCCAAATCCCAGGTGCAGTCAAAGGAGCCTTCTAGCTCTAGTCCATCAATTAGTGTCAGAAGTGTCCTAGGTTTACCTAATACTTGCGGGATATATCCAGAGACGATTAGACAACTTTCTTTACCGGAGACCCCAAATCCTTCTAATTTCTCTTTATTATCCCTGAATAGAGAGTGGTTCTGTATGGTTGAGTAAGATCTCAGAATATCTAAGATATTAGGATCTTCAGAAGTTAGTACTCTATTAAGAACAAAGTTACTCCAATAATTAAATATTTCTTTTGAGTTAAGATCTGTCCCTAGAAAGGCTTTAAATCTGGAATCCTTAACACTGTCTATTAAAGAGAGGTCGTTTTTCCAACTGATTTTGGCCCTAGAAAAGAACTTTTTTCCAGCCTTCTCTTTCTTGTCATAAAACTTTCTTACTCTAAATATTGAAAAATCCATAAGATCCATATCCACATACATAATGTCTTCATATTCACCCCTTTCTATAAGCTCTTCGAGCGTTTCTTGCATGTATCTGTCATCTACAACTCTCAAGGAGATGTCCTTTGAGAAATCTCTTATGGAGGAAAATATCTTGTCAAAGAATTCTTGGTTGTCATCTATCTGAACTCTTATTCCACTAACGCCATCTCCTTCGTCTTTAAACTGATGGAATGTAAAAATTGAATTTTTACCTTTATCTACAATGTCCCAATTAAAGACTCTTTCCAGATTGTCAAAGTAGTTGTACCAAAACTCTCTTGTAAAGACATCGTCATCCAACCTATGTCTAAGTGGATGGAGATCTGTAAAATCGCTAAGAACATATTCCCTTCTGGCATTATGGTCTGTGTAAGCTAAATGAGCCCAGAGACCATTATCTTTGATAACTAGGCTTAAATATGCATTTTTCTCAAGTAAAGGCAGTTTTGACATCGTTGTATTATATTACTTAAAAGTAACTTTATTTTCAATAAAAACAATAATCTTAGCTTAGCAAAACAAAAAAGGGAGACCCCAGGGCCTCCCTTTTAATTCCTTAATTTGTCTAAAAGACTATTCGTCTGAAGAGTATGGAAGTAAAGCCATATATCTAGCCCTCTTTATAGCCCGAGTTAACTTCCTTTGATGCTTATGACATACTCCAGATTTCTCGGTGGAAATAATTTTACCCTTAACAGAGGTATATTTCTTAAGCTGGTACACATCCTTGTAAGAGACGTCTTTTATTCCTGCTTCGCAGAGGGGACATTTCAAATTCTGAACTACCCTTCTCCTCCTTCTGGGTCTCTTTCTCTCAGTAGTCTGAGTGTTGTCGTTATCACTTTCGTCTTCGGTTATTTTTCTATCATCAAAGACATCATCCAATGTTGGTTTCATCTCTCCTATATTTTTTACTTCTTCAGCCATCTATCTTCTAAATGTAAATTAAAATGGTAAATCTTCCTCCAATGGGTCTTCTTCTTTACTTTCTTCCTCTGGTGCCTCTTCCTTCGCAGGGGCTTCCTTCTTTTCCTGACCACCTTGCATATCCTCCTCTATTCCTGCACCTTCCTTACCCTTGCTATCCAATAGTATCATCTCATCAACTCTGATTTCTGTCTTATATCTAGTAACACCATCATCACCCTCCCATGACCTTGTATTTAAAGATCCTTCTATATACACCTTCATTCCCTTTGCTAAAAGTTGCTGACATATTTCAGCCATTTTATTCCATGCTACCAAGTTGTGAAATTCTGCTAACTCTTTGGTCTCACCGTCTGAGTCTTTCCAAGACTTGTTAGTAGCCATTCCAAATGTAACTACAGGTGTTCCAGAATTTGTGTATCTCATTTCTGGATCCCTGGTCAAGTTCCCAATAAGGAGAACTTTATTTAAAGATCTTGCCGCCATTTTAAAAATATTTATAAATTAACTTACCTCTGACTTTACAATCATATTATTAAATCTCTATTAAATCTCTAGCTCTTTTTTCTTAATCCCTGTCCCTATTTTATCAACATCCTCTATCTCCACTACCATAAATCTCAATATCTCCTGCTTTAATTGCATCTGCCTCTTAATCTCAGCTATCTTGCTTGGAGATACTTTGAAGTTGTAGATTATATAATAACCTTCATTATGGCCATTTATCTTGTATGCTAGATATCTTTTGCCCCAAACATCTACATCTAAAACCTCCCCACCATCATCTTGAACCATATCCACGAACTCTTTGTGTAACTCTTTCCTTAGATCGTCTGGTAAAAGTGGTTTTAAAGCCACCATCATCTCGTAATTTTTCAATTTCTTATCGGCCATTAATACTTAGATACTTCAAATTATCTTGCGAATGGAATTCTAGCAGAAAAAGTTAGTTTACACAACAATCTCTATGTATACTCCACACACTAAGCAGAAGAATATTAACATTATTTTTGCCAGATTTCAAAATATAACTAAAGATATTCCTTTCCGATGAGAAATCTACCTACTTAGTATTAGCTAATATAATAATATAATCTCCATCCTCAACTACATACTCTTTGCCATGGTTCTTAACCAGACCCTTCTCCTTCGCTTCAAGCCAACCACCTACTTCTAACATTTTCTCCAAATTAACAACATCCGCTGTTATGAAGCCTTTTTCTAAGTCCGTATGTATGACACCCGCTGCTTCTTTTACAGTACTTCCCTTTACAATACTCCATGCATTGCATTCCTTTTCAGACCCAGTATAAAAGGTAATTAGATTTAGAACCTCAAAAGCTCCTTCTATAATATCTTCAACTGTTTTTGGCTTTTCATCAAACATCTCCATATATCCTTGAACCTCCCCTTCTTCCATCTCTGCCATTTCAGATAGAAGTTTTATATCTACAATAAGAACTTTGTCTCCAGTCTCATCCTCTAATCCTTTTTTCCAATTAGCTATCTTCTCCTTATCTATATCTGCTCTACTGTTTAGTATGAAAAATCTCTTTTTGTTGGTAAGTAAAGATAGTTCTGCAAGGATTTCCTTCTCTTCATTGTTTAACTTCATGTCTATTACAGGAATTCCCTCATTGAGTTCCCCTAATACTCTCTTTAATAATTTTACCTCTGCACTAGCCTTCTCATCCCCTATTCTTTTCATTTTCTCCGAACTTCCTATTCTCTTTTCCACACTCTCTATATCCTTTAGAATTAATTCCGATTGAACTATTTCGTAATCTGCAAGAGGGTCTATTCTGTCGTAAACATGGGTTATCTTCTCACTCTCAAAAGCCCTTAGAATGTACATAATAACATCTACTTCCCTAATGTGTGAAAGAAATTGGTTTCCTAAACCCTCTCCCTTTGAGGCCCCCTTAACCAATCCCGCAATATCTACAAACTTCATCATAGAGGGAACAATCTTTTCTGTGTTAAAATGTTTTGCTAATTTCTCTAACCTCTCATCTGGGACTTGGACTACTCCAATATTCTTATCTATAGTGCAGAAGGGAAAATTCTCTGCAGGGACGGACATCTTCGTTAGAACATTAAATATTGTTGACTTCCCTACATTTGGTAATCCCACTATACCTAGAGAAAATGAATGTGATTGTTTAATTGACATAAGCGGATTATATAATAATTCTTAATGATATGATATATATAGTATATACAAAGTTCTACGGACTGCCTGTATAAAGTTTAGATTAATTTGCTGCCCTAATAATGAAAACCCGCTTTAAAAATACCCTCCTCTCTCTAATCTTGCTTTCTTTCTTCTTTCCTTCAGTTTCTGTTGTTAATGCTCAAGAAGAGGATTTTGTTATAGATACAAATACTGAGGTTCACTATACAACAGGAGATGACTTTGCTACTGTAACTACGGAATATATAAGGAATGTCAAAAACAGCGAATACTATTTCCCTGCGAGTGGAGAGAAAGTATTTCACATTCCGGATATTACTGACAGTTCTGAAGATGAAATTAAAGCCGAAAGGAAATATAAATTAGAGAACCTGATCGTTGAAGATTCTGTCGGGAATGATATTAATTATTCAATAGAAGAAAACAATATTGGAGAGGGAATATATGTAACAGTTCCAAACTACAAAACAACAACATCTAATTCCCCTTACCATATAGTCCTTGAGTACAAGACACATGATTATGTCCTTAAAATTGGCAATTTTGTTAATATAATAGGCCCTTCCCTCCCCAAAGATACGGTGTTTGAAAAGATAGATGAAGAAACTGGGACATTAACCATCTTTAACTACAACTTTACTATAGTGGTAGACAAAGATATTCCTACGCTTGCTAAAGCTTATCCTAAATACACGAAGAGCGAGGAGAGAGGAAAACAGTATTTTAGGTTTAGCCAAACAGACAGAATAGGGAATTCACCCTCTCTAGAATTTGGAACCTCTGTACTTTATAAATTTAACCTAGAATACACTACCCAACAAACAGATAACTTTATACCAGAGAAATATTCTAATCTTTTTAATGCTTTATCTACAAATGTCTACGAGATCTCCTTACCAAGAGAATTTGCAGAAACAAATCAAAGAGTCTATCTTGAGAGTATTTCCCCTACCCCAAAGGATATATATAGGGATGAGGAGGGTAATATTTTGGCACTTTTTGAACTCCCAGCAAACAAAGATGACAAGATTGAGATAACAGGTTATATATCGGTCGAACAAGATAGTATAGAAGAGCAATCTAAAACCTTTGATATGTCCCTAGAAGATTACTTCGAAAAGATCAAGAGTAGTGACTACATTGGGAGATATCTATCTGCAACAGAGTACTGGGAAATTAATGATGAATATATTAAACAAGAGGCAGAGACCTTAATCAAAGACCAAGGTACCCTCCTTAATGTTATAGAGGCTAATTACAAATATATTACCGACAAATTAGAATATGACCAGAATAAGGCGACTTCTGAAAATACAAGAATTGGTGCTAAAAAGGCATTGTTAGGAGGACCCTCTGTATGTATGGAGTATGCAGATGTAATGATTTCCCTACTAAGAGCACAGGGAATTCCATCAAGAGCAGCACTAGGTTATGCTAATTTAAGGGAGATTGCACCAGATAACCAAGTAAGACATCAATGGGTTCAGGTATGGGTACCCGATTATGGGTGGCTTTCTGTAGACCCTACCTTTGAGAGTAACAACATGAAAATTGGCCAAATGGTGGACAGAGTTCTTTGGGAAGTTTTCAATGATGGTTCATTATCAAATATCAAGATATATTCGGCAAATGATATTGTTGACTTAACAACAGAGGGTTTTGTTGTGAATGTGTTTGGTGTTACAGATGAAGTAGATTTAGAAACTCTAAAAACCTATTCTGACTACGCTCCCTCTGGAGAGGTACGGGAATCTCAAGATCCAAACATTAGCTCCTTTGTCGGTACTGTACTAAAAACAACAACATTAGGGAAAGCAGTGCTTGTTACCTTGCCTGTGTTCTTGGTACTAGTTATATTAATAGCAATAATTTCCTTTGCCTCAATCTTAATAAAAAGACAAAAGAGAAAGAGGACAGTGGGGAACAAAGATAAGAGAAATTCTGCTATCTCTATTACTTAAAGGTATATAACCTGTCTATACTAAGTAATTCCTTTGCCCCTCCCATTCTGGTCTCTGTAGTAGCATAGAGAGTTATAAGTGGCTCACCTTTAGATACCTTGTCTCCAGGAACTTTGTGCATCTCCATCCCCGCTTCCTTAATCTTAGGGTTACCTAGAGCCTTAGCTATCTTAACAAGTTCTTGGTTATTTAAGGTTTTAACAACTCCATCTCGGTCAGATAGTAAATCATATTGTAGATGTGCTGTCCTTATCTCTGTAGATTTAACCCTCTTAGTGGCTCCTTGGGCAAAAGCTATCTCCCAGAATTTATCTAAGGCTTTTCCAGAATCTAAAATCTGCCGTGCAAATTTCTTACCCTCCCCCCTCTTGACAGTCTTGGTCCCTTCGAAGAGTTTTGTTGCCATCTCTATGATAACTTTCTCTAACTCGTTACAACACCCCTCCTCTCTTTCAAGAATCCTCAGGGCCTCCCTTATCTCCATGTTTGGACCTATACTTCTACCATCAGGACCATTTATTGGTCTCTTAATCGTTTCACAATAGATATTGAATTTCTTAAAGAGTTTCTTAAATTCTCTATCTAGCATCTGAACATCATCAGCTCTCTCTATCTTAGAACCTTTACCATATGGCAGGTCTATAAGGATATGCGTGATTCCCATAGAGATTTTTTTCGCAACAATACTTACTAAAACTTTCTGGAACTCTTGTATACGAAGTGATCTTTCAACATTAATAATTACATCATCTGCGGGAGAGATATCTAAGGAACCTCCCCAGATCATACAACCTCCTGTTTCTTTTACAACTTCCACAACCTTCTCTTTAGATAGAGCTACAGGCATGACAACCTCTAGAATGTCTGATGTCCCTGCTGGAGAGGTGATTGCCCTAGTGGAAGTGTTAGGGACTATTAATCCACCTGCTACAAGGATGGGAACCAATGTTGGGGTTATTGCTTTTCCTGCTACCCCACCAATGGAGTGCTTATCTGCAACTAAATGACCATTTCCATTGATTCCTTTAAAGCTAAGGGTATCTCCTGATTCTGCCATACCTTTAGTCATCCAGTAGATCTCGTCGTCATTGAAACCTGGGTTAAAGAATGTAGATACAAAAAATGCTATTTCTGTTTCCCTTAGCTTACGAGTCCCTATATCATTCATAATAAGCTTTAGATCCTCCTCCTTAAGATTGTGACCTAATAATTTCCTACTTATTGCATCTAAAGATTTACTCGGCTGGGGAATATCTATGAAAATAGAAGCTCCACTATCTACCCTGTAATCTTTCCAGATCTCTTCAAACAAGCCTATCTCCCCTTCCGCTACCCTAGAATCTGTCTCCATGACATTTGCATGTAGCTCAACTTCTCCTATCCCAATAAGGGCTATCTCTCCCTCCCTAACACCTAATCTCTCAGCATCTTTTCGGTTTAAAACAATATTAAAATCGTCATCTTCTCCTAAATCTAGATTTTTACTTCTTAAATAGAAAGCCATAATTGTTATGTAGAAAAATTTAACTAGTAAATAGCCAAGGGTAATTCTCCTGAGCTGCTTTTTTAATATCCCCTGGTTTTAGTATACCTAGCTCGGTAACATAGCCCGTTATTAGTCCACTATCTATAACCTCAAAGGCTGGGTTGTACATATGTAAATCTTTTGGGGCATCTTTCCAAAGTTCTCTGCTCTCCCTTATTTCAATTTCAATATTTTGGTGATGGGATTCTAAATCCAGTTTAAGGAATGGAGTAACAACATAAAAAGGCTTGTCTGCATAGTGTGCCGCCATAGCGATCCCCCAACTACCTATCTTGTTAATTGCATGACCTAGTTGTGTCATTTCATCACAACCTACAAATACAATTTCAACAGGAATACTGCCTCTGTTTATTATAAAAGACTCTGCAGCACTGTCAGCTATTAATGTTGTTTTGATCCTGGCTTCAAGTAAACTTTTAGCCGTTATTCTTCCTTGGAATCTGGGTCTCGTCTCTGTACAAATCACCTCAAAATTCCCCTTGTTGTCTTTAATTGATTTAATTAATGAGACAGCAGTAGAAGAGTGACAATGTGTAAAAATTTTGTTGTAATTTGAGAAGAATCTCCAGTTTTTTTCTATCAGGATCTTCTTTGATTGTCCGATAATATCTAGAAAATCATCTGTTAGAGATACCAGCTCACGTTTCATAGTGGTCAACTCTGGTAAAACAGGGAACTTTTTACTGAAAAAATATTTCACATATTTAACGCCATTTGTTGCCAATGGTTCATTCGCTCTTGCATGTGCAAGTCTCTCTGCTACTTCAAAAAATTCTTTGTAAAACAGTTCCTTATCTTGAATCGAGCTTATATCTGAGTATAATTTCATACCTTCAAAGGTTGCAATAGCTACATTGGTCGCTCCCTGAATGTTCAAATCTTTTATATCTTTATAAATTTTTTCTATTTCTGGATATTTATCCATTTCCTCTGTGTACAAAATATTAACTAATCTAACTTCACCGTTTCCCCATGCTTGGGAACATATATCTCTGTATTAATATTCACCTCGTTCTGGAGATTATTTCTGAAGGTATAAATAATATCCTCATCACCGTGAACTAAGAATATCTTTCTAGGACTGTGCCCGAAACTTCTTAACCAATATCTCAAATCTCTTTGGTCTCCATGACCAGAGAAACCACCTAAAGTAAATAGCTTCGCATTGTTCTGGTACTCTTTTCCAAATATTCTGATTGTTTTCTCTTTCTCTACAATTCTTCTCCCTAGGGTTCCTCTCACCTGGTAGCCTACAATAACGATGTGGGTTGTAGGATCCTCTATATTATTCTTAAGATGATGAAGAATTCTTCCCCCAGTACACATACCACTTCCGGCGATAATTCCTATCCCCCTCTTTGCCGCTAGTCTTTTGGATTCATCTACTGAATCTGTTTTAACAAGACCGGGGAAATCAAAGGGATCATCTCCCTTTTTAAGAAGTCTTTTAGCGTCCTCATCATAAAAATTAGGATATTGCCTAAAAACTTCTGTTGCCTTTGAGGCCATTGGACTATCTAAATATATAGGAATATGTGAGATTATCTTATTCTCTATAAATAAGTTTATCTCATAAAGAATTTCTTGAGTTCTCTCTATTGCAAATGATGGAATTAATATATTTCCTCCCAATTTCTGAGCACTCTGGATTGCAGAGAGAAATTCTAATATTGTCTCATCTCTATTTTTATGTAATCTGTTGCCATATGTAGATTCACAGATGACATAATCTGCCTCTCTAATTAGGTCAGGATCTTTAACAATTCTAGCTCCTGGTTGACCTAGGTCTCCAGAAAAAACAAGTTTCCTCTTTCTGTCTGCCTCGGTTTCCAACCAGAATTCAAATATTGCAGAGCCTAGTATATGGCCCGCATCTCTCATGCGGAATTCAAAATCCTTTGTAATGTTCACAGAACTACCGTATGGGTAAACTTCAAAAAATCTCATTGCCTCTTCTACATCCTCTTCTGTATAGAGAGGTTTCTTAAATTTTTCATCTTCTGAGTTTTGTTGGTTCTTTGGCCTAGCTAACCATCTATCATATTCTTCTTTCTGTAATTCTGCTGAATCTAAAAGGATTATTTTTGTTAAATCTCTTGTTGGCTGTGTGCTAATTATTCTGCCTCTAAATCCCTGCTTCACAAGTAAGGGGAGTCTTCCAGTGTGATCAAAGTGTGCATGAGTAAGAAAGACAAAATCTATATCTGCGGGATTAAAGGGGAATGGTTCGTAGTTTCTTTCCTCTATTTCGCTAGGCCCCTGGAATGCACCACATTCTACAAGAAATTTAAGATTGCTCGTCTCTACATAGAAACAGGAACCTGTAACAGTTTTCGCAGCACCGAGAAATTGTATTTTCATTAGGCAGTATCTTAAAATAATCTGTATATATAATAAAGGATTAAGACAGGGAATGACAAGTATATTAATTCTTCTTGTTTAACTCTGTGGCTTTTTCAAGCAGAATATCCTTTCTGTTTAAAGTAGGATCTTCTACCACCATGTCTAGGAGTTCACTTAGTATTATTCCCATCTTAGGTCCTTTTTCTATACCAATGTTCATTAAATCTTCTCCAGAAACTTTTAAATCTGTTACTTTAAGAGCCATATCTTGTTTTCTAACTTCAGATATTCTCCTTTGTAAGTTTGTTATTTCCTCTGGTTTAAATGCTGTAGCAGGATTAGATTGAGCATCTGCTAATCTAAGTTTAAATAGGTCATCTATATTCTCTTCCCCTACTCTCTGTATAAATCTTCTTACCGCCGTATCTGTCCATTGGTGTTTTTCAATATTTTCTTTTTCTTCATCCGACATATCTTCCTTAACATGTGGGTAATAGAACATATGATTCTCTATTAAAATCTTTACCCTGTTTATTTCAGATTGAGGAAATTTCATTCTTTGCATTATTTCCTCAGCAATATCTGCACCCATTTTGTCATGACCATAGAAATGCCCATTACCCATATCTGTTCTCGGCTTTGCAATATCATGTAGAAGGGCTGCCAATTTAACACTATCATGAGCAACATCACAGGTTTTAAGGGCGTGCTTATATACATCATGGGCGTGAAAAAGTTTCTGCTCTACACCTACACCTTCTAATAATTCAGGCATAAAAAGGCTAAGAAGACCAGATTTCCTCATCAGTTCTATCCCTACAGATGGCTTTGGAGAATTAATTAACATTTTCATAAATTCATCCCTTATTCTTTCCATAGAAACCTGTGCCGCAACTGGAATAGATTCTTTTATGGCTTTAAACGTTTCCTCTTCAATGTCAAAACCCAATTGAGCTGCCATCCTACAAGCTTTGAACGCACGCAAACCATCCTCCTTAAATCTCTCAAGGGGAGTCCCAACCGCTCTAACAACTTTCTTCTCTATATCCTTTACTCCACCGTAAGGATCATATATATCTACTTGAAAAGGCTCCTCTCTACCGTCTAGGTTGAGTTGAGAGAGATCTAGAGCCATTGCATTGAAAGTAAAATCTCTTCTACCTAAGTCTTTATCTATATCATCTACAAAATTAACATTACTAGGCCATCTTCCATCCACATAGTTAGATTCACTCCTAAAGGTTGTAACCTCTACCTCATGGGTCTCCCCATGTTTATCCTGGATCAATGCGATCACAGTCCCAAACTTGGCTCCTGTAGAAACTGCTTTAGGAAACATATTTAACATCTCATCTGGCAAAGCATTAGTTGCTATATCATAGTCGTGCGGGTTTTTACCTAAAACAACATCTCTTAGTGCTCCCCCAACAATATATGCCTCATAACCTTCTTTTGTAAGAATTCTTCCTACCTTTTGTACATACTCTGGAATTACCATCTCCGTTTTCATTCTAATATATTACCACGCCTGTTTTAGGTAATACAAAATTATTATCTTTAATAAGATCCTCACTAGGGGTTGCCTGCACACCCAGAACCGCTTCTTCCCTTACCAGATCATCTGAATCAAGATCATTGGAGTCTGTTAATACAACACTATCTTCCTTTAAAGTCCCCTCAGAATCCTCATCCATTTCTTCACTAATTTCATCTTCCAATTCCTCAAGCTGCGGTTTTATAAGAGGTATATTGACAGAATAAGGAATTTGGGTAATACAGAAATCTTCACCCTCTGGTTTAAAATAAGAACTATTTACCCAACCACCATCCTCTCGAAAGGCTAGTGCTGTAATAGCGTCAGTAGTCGTCCAATCTGTTAGAGAATTTCCATACAAGATACACTCCCTATCCGAATTGGGATTAGATATTGTTAACATACTAGTCCATTCATCACTCTCAAGAACATATTGTATTTCTACTGTTTCCGTTGCTGGAATTATAAAGAGAGAATTAAAACCCCCGTGAGTGATCTCAATATTTTCCAAATCCTCATCTTTTAAGTTTCTCAAGACTATTTCCATTCTAATCTCTTGACCATTCACAAGCATCTCAATCTCCTCTATATTAATAGGATCCTTTATAACAAAACTATCCATGATTGAAGATCCCCCTATTCCATTATCCATTCGACCAGGACCAACATACTCCTTCATAATCCCCTTTCTGGACAAGACCAACTGTTCCCATGATATAGAGATATCTCTATAAAGAACTCCAGAGTTGCCTGCAATTACATTCATCCAATTCCCTAACGAAGAGTCCCCCCTACTAAATGGCAAAAGAATTCTATTTACCTCAATACTATGTCCAGTATTGTTTAGATAATAGTAAAGAAGATCTAGCTGTGTCCCTGGAGGGCCACTGACTTTAGACAAAAGATCTCTTCTTCTTTGCCAATAGTTGTTCTCTGTTAAAGATTCTAATGTGTAATTTCCCCAAACATCATCCGTTTTCACCCCCTCTACAAGAGAGATGTCATATGAGAGCCCAGGCTCGAAACTCTCTTTAGACTGAGGAATGTCCGAATAACTTATTCCCGTCGTTTGCCGATATTGGTTAAAACTACTATTGTAAATAATGTCAAAACCATCCGCACTAACAGGAGTAGTTATTAATAAGAAAATAAATAGAAAAAGAAGCATATAAATAGCTTTTCAAATTAGTAGGAATATCTTAAGGGATGGAAATTAAATCTAGATTAATTGAGTTCCTCCGTCTTGCTCTTTATCCTCACTTTCTCTGTAACATAGAAGTTTCTCTTGAACCTTGTCCTACCCAACATCATCTCCGTAAGAGCTTGTATATAGGGGATAAATGCAAAGGTTAACATATTAACAGCAATTAAAAAGGTCTCCAAAAAATCTAATATGTGCCTCCACCACTTCCAATCTTTAGGTACAGGAGTAATCTTTCTTCTAAGCAAAACAAGAGGAATATTAGACAAAACTACAAGGGTAAATACATAACTTAGAATTCTAGGGAGATTGAACGCAAAAGTGCTATATTGGTAAGTAGGATTTAGCCAACCCGTAATATTAAGTCCAAAGCTAAGAACAAAAACAATTGTTAATACCCATAGGTAGTCAAACATCATTTTCATCATAACCAGTTTCTTTTGATTAGGAAAATTCTTTTTATCTGTGGACATCACTGCAAGGGCAATCGGGAAAGTAATAATTCCCCACCCCCATCTGTACTGCTGTTTATAAAAAGATATATGAGACTTAATAAAGGTCTCGTTCTCTACAGCATCGTTATACGTTGGAACATATACCTCTTGGCTCTTGAACCTACCCTTACTCCTAAGAATAGAATTCCAATAAAAGGCTGTGTCATCGTTGGGGATTTCTGGATCCCAAAACTCTATTTCTTCCAGAGTCTCAAGGTTAACTATATAGGAAGAGAATGTATCCTTGGTGTAAACCATCTCATTAGTGAAAGGTATCTTCATTGATTTGTCGAAGACCCAGCAATGTAAAACCACAGCAGTTAACATGTTGGATTGTGTTCTAATAATAGGAGGAACATCCCAGATATTATTATTAAAAGAGTGTACAGCAGAAGCAAAGAAAGTATATTTAGGATCTTCCACTGTCAGGTATTTATAAGTAACTGCAGAAAGATACTTAGGGTGTGGTCTAAGGTCTGAATCACAAGTTATTAGTAAATAATTAGAGGGGTCTTTACCTTCCTCTCTTAAATCTTCTACCAAATGCCTAGCAGCCCAATTAATATTTGCACCTTTCACTCCTGCAACCTCTCCAGGAATTCCAGAAGGATGAATATAGTACCTCATGCTCCCAAATTTATCCCCATATTTCTCTTTGAGTCTCTTAAAGTTTTTAAGCTGAAGATCCTTTTTCCCCTCTTCCATTGCCATAACGACATCTATTTTTTCTGCTCCAATATCACTCTCTGCCCAAGCATCAAAAGAAGGTTCTAGGACATCCAAAGTTTCGGCATATACAGGACAGAGGTAAATATACCTCAAATCTTTAAATCTTGGAGAATCTAAATCCTCTATCTTACCAACCCAATCAGTAGCTTTCTCCTCCTCCATCCTCTTAACTCCTATATATACACCCAGCAAAAACTTGATAGATCTAAAGAGCCAATACATAACCAAGAAAGACATATATACAACCATGGCCACATTCCATCTTAGTAATGCAAAGATTACTGGGAGTAATAGTAATGTCCATACAAATAAGCCTGGAAGAATCTCAAAGAATCTTCTCTTCCAATAGGGCATATCTGCAGGAAA
>LDZU01000049.1_pt1 | contig 26149 bp, 18 predicted proteins | sample 615531 | NCBI WGS metagenome assembly LDZU01 (sample SAMN03408293, study PRJNA278302) | terrestrial metagenome | isolation source: oil reservoir sample SB2 | place: USA: Alaska, North Slope, Schrader Bluff formation | collected 2011-09 | reverse complement strand
TTTGTGCTCATTGAGTCGTTCGTATAACATCTGGAGTTAACATAGTTTACCTGGAATTTCGTCGTCGCGACAATAAGCATTCCGAACTAACTCTGTAAGAAGCATCTAAAGACGATTGCAGAAAAATCGAAAAAACTGGTCGTATGACTGACATAAAAGGTTCACTACCACCACATGTGAATGGCTTTGAACTCTTCAGTGTTGAGCAGTGTTCGTATGAGACGGTAGCACTCTGTCTTTATCAGTGTGTCATATGAGACTTTGCGTTTCAGTGATGGATAGAAAACAGTTTCCGAGAGGCGGGTCTCGTAGTTTTCGATGAACTTACGCTTGCCGCTCTCGTTTAGGAGTGTCCGGTTAAGATCCTCGTCATAATCATCTTCAGCTATTGTGTTTCTGTTGCACATGCTGATTATTAGCCTATCTATGATGATTGGCTTGAGTGCTTCGGATATGTCAAGAGCAAGAGAAAATCGCATCTCACAGGGCTCATGCAAGTAACTTATCGTAGGATCGAGATGTGTCTGGTATATTTTGTTCAGCACTCTCGAATAAAGGAGAGTGTTCCCGAATGAGATGAGACAGTTAAGCTGTCCCTTTGGAGGTTGTTTTTCACGTTTCTCGAATTCATGCCCAGATAATTGAGCAAGCAGGTGATAGTATTCTTGTCTGAAGTTTCCCTCAAGAGCCATAAGGTGAGACACTGAGTTAACTGAGGGTAGACCCGCCTTCAGATCGGCCATCAGATCAATGGCACGCTTCTGATGTCCAATCTTGTCCGAAGACCTCTGGACGATTCTCAACATATTGTGCATGGCTGCATCAATGAATGAGGTGGCGATCTGAAGCCTTCTCGCCGGATCTAGAAAAGCCTTCACTTGTTCCAGAAGAAGCTTTCCTGAAACTTTCGTTCTTCTAGGCGTGAAGGACCCGCCGTACCAGCCAGCATGGTTGAAAATGTGCAGAGAAACCTCTTTCTGAGACAAGAAACTGAGAAGCTTTGTGTTTAGATCGACTTCACCGAAAACCGAAATGGACTCGATCTTCTCTACAGGTATAAACAAGGTCCTTTGCCCTTCTCTTTCGAGCGCGACTGTATTGTCTTTTCGACGGATCCTTCCGCTCTTGAAGAGGTAGTAGTTTTTCTTCATGATGACCCCCTACGCGAAGCATAAGTCAAAGTAAGAACAACCTTTGCATTCGAGTTTCTTCTTGGGCGATGGCGGACTGTCCATATTGAACACGTTTACAATATCAGCAATGTCGTTCTCAAGCATTTCGATATCGTTGTGCTCAAGGTTCACTTCGTAGGTTCTGTGGATTCTCGGGTATGTGATTTTGCCCTTGAAGCCCGTTATGCCGTGTTTCTTCTGAAGATAGTAGAGGTAGTACTTGACCTGCTTGAAGTGTTCAAGTCGAGGTTGCTTGCTTCGCTTGATCTCAATTATCTCTCGTGTTGCTCTGACAATGTCGAGCGAGATCTCATCAAGGATGATGTCTTTCTCTTCGCCCTCGCTATAAGTCTCTTGAAGGAGCTTTCCAAGAGCAACAAGCTCTGATTCTCTTTCCATGTTGATATTGTGCAGAAAGAACCAGAGTTGTGTTTTGCAGTGGTGAAGATATGAGATGGCATTCCCTCCGATTCTTGGTTGCCTCGTGAATAGATCCATCATTCATCATCCAGAAAGTAAGAACCATTTTTCGGACCAAGATAGCCTAGTTCAGAAGAATATTCCACGTCTGCATAAAGAAATCCGTGGTCATCTTTGCGCAGAGATTTCCACACATCTCTGGCCGGCACCTTGATCTGCTTCCCAATCAGTTCCATAGTGGACAGTTTTGTTAGTGCTTCGTTCTCGGGTATTACATTAACTGTCTTGAAGTCGGTGCGTCGTATAAGGTCGTCCCTGAACCTTGTCTCAATGTCCATTGTGTATATTCCTCTGTTCTGATCCCGTATGAAAGCAGCAAGCGAGACTCCTGCGTTGATCTCATTCATGTAGTGCGATTTGTAATCATTGAACACGAGATCACTGATTCTTCTGATTGCGTGGCCGTCCAAGAAGGTCTGCTTTTTGAGCAACTCAACAGTTTGAAAGACGACAGCCGGATCGTAAACTTTCCCTGATGACTGTTGCATCGGGAATATGAACGCGGTCTGTGGAGGTTTGATTCCATAACGGTTGATTCTACCGAACCGCTGGACAAGAGAATCAATGGGGGCTGCTTCAGTTATGAGAACGTCAAAGTCAATATCCAGGCTGATTTCTATGATCTGAGTAGCTACTAGAATGACGGGATCATCCTTCCGACTCAGGAGACTTCTGAGAATCCTGTTCTTGTCTTCCAACGAGAAGCTGCCGTGAAACAACATGACGTCTTGATCGTCTTTGACCCAACTGATAATTTCTTCGTACATTGATCGGGCGTTTCGAACAGTGTTTGCACAAACAATCACCTTCTGACCCTTCGCATATTCCTGAAGTGCGAGTTCAGTAATGTCACTATCTTTTAGAAACACTGTCCTGATTCTTTTCATATTCTGTCCTTCATGATCCTCGATAACTACTGGCTCATCGAGAGTATCTCTTAGCTTATCGATCATGTAACCGGGCATTGTTGCACTCATGATACACAAGGGCACGCCAAATCTCTTGAACGATTTGATAGACTCCAGGATGAGACCAAATGTAAACGGTTGGCTAGCGTGTATCTCGTCCATGACAATTGCGGAAGCTGCAATGTTTGTTGTGCGGGGTTCCCATCTTCCCCAATTGAGAGATGTAAGCAACAGTTGGTCGTACGTCGCGACTGTCAGAGGAGAATCGAAGGCTTTCATCCAGAAGCGTCTATCCTCAGTGTCCTCCATGTCTGGCTCGTTGGCATATAAGTAGTAAGCAAGGTTACCGTGAACCAGACCCGCCGAATCACCGTACTCTTCTTTATACCTCTGGTACATAGCTTCCACGGTGGTCGTTGTTGGCAAGAAGAGGGCGAGCCTATCACGTTTTACAGACTTCCACCAATTCAGAGCAGCGATAGTTTTGCCCCTGCCAGTAGGAGCCAGAATGATCGTATCCTTTTCGGAGCATGCAGCCTTCTGAAAATCTCGCAGTTCAGTCGGAAGAACTGGTTGGACCTTTGAAGGGGTTGTTCTACCTGAGGAAGCTGACCAATCGGCGATATTTAGAATCCCTTGTATCATCGCAAAGCACTCACGATCTGCAGGAGCTCTGAAGAAATGTCTGTGGAGTTTGGTGACAGTCGGCAAGGGCTCGATCGGTTTTGTGACGATTCTTGGAAGTTCAATGCCGTGGTTGTTATAAACGTAGTCAGAAATTTCTGCGTACTCATCCTTCAGTTCAGGGTTCAGAGTTGCAGTTTGTTTTCTGTATCTGGGGTCTGTGAAGGAGGTTTTGGATCTCGACCCGTGATGACCCAGCACGGCCAGAAGAACCAGTATCTTCATTTCCGAAGAGGGCAGAGATAGGTCAGCAAGAACGGCAGAAGTTAGGCTGTGTGAATAGCCGTGCTTGTCAGTTTTGGAGAAACCAAATTCTCTGGCCGCCTTGCCGAGATCGTGAAACGCAGCAGCATCAATTATAGCTTCACGCAGAGCACCCCAGGGAAGGTTCTCCCCGGGGTGAAAGCAATGCTTCCGAATATTCTCAAACACTTCAATAGCTTTGTCAACGACTTCGAGAGTGTGTTGAACAAGCGTCTTGTCCTTCTTGGCGAGTGTCATGTTATCAGCTCCAGAAGATGAAAGACTCATCATCAATGCAGACAGCGGATCTCTTTGTTATCACTGGTCTATTCACTAAAGTGTAGTCATGGTAATCTGTGGGAACCCTGATCTGGGGATTCCTCCTATGTCTGTTGAAGCGGTCTGGTAGCCTGAAGACGGGGAACGCAGAAGTGTCTTCTGTTGCGTCATCAAGTTGCAATACCTTGATTTCTTTGGGGTTGAGCCGTCCTTTCACAACGACTGAATTGATCATCACCTCACTTCTTTCTACTGCTGTAACCAAGTCACAAGAGATCTCAGTGACTATATCATCATTCCTTCCAAAGTACAGAGGATAGGCTGGTCTCCGGAAGGACTGCTCAAGCTCTCTGAGCATGCCTTCGTCTGCTCCTATGCAGATAATGAACCCTGGACTGAACAGCATCTCTCTGACAACAACATCTTTTAAGGCGATAATCCCTTTGGAGCCACTTTTCAGTTTTCTGATAGCCCATAGATCGTTCGATTTGCCAGCAATGCCACAGGTTCTGACGCCAAAAGAACAACACGAGAATGTTTCCTGGGCACTGAAGTAATCCATTCCGGAAGCTGCCCCGAGAATGCCGTAGATAGTCGGTTTGGACGGAAAGGGCAACGTGCTCTGGTAGCTCATGTTGAGTGGATTTCGGAAGGAAGCGCTCGTTCCTGACAGTTTGATCCTCAGCAATTTCATAAGGCCACCTCCGATGAAGGGTGAGTCCAGACCACGGACTCACCTCTGATAAAGCTCTTCAATCGACTGCTGAACACTTGCGAAGGCTTCTCTAATTGGAAGAAGGGTCGTGTTTTCTGGGAAAGCAACTCCTTCACTCTCTGTGATGAAGTGATCCGTCGTTCCGATAACCACTTTCTCAACGATGTCAGAGTAGTTCTCCAGAGCGTTCCTGAGAAGTCCAGTGTCTATTGAATTGTTCTTGGGTTCAACCTTCAGCGTCTCCAGGATGAACGGAATCTTTGCATTTTGCAGAGTGAAGACGATGTACTTTGGGGAAATATCTGCTAGAAGATTCGTCTGTTTTCCTCCCCCCCAAAGAAGTCTGAGGGATTCAAGAACGGCTCTTGCACGTTCGATCTTCAGTTCTGGAGCAATGTGTGCAGCGGACTCCTTTGCGATCTCAGCTGCCGGAAACTCGCCGACTCTATCCAGTTCTAGCATCCCGCCTCCTCTCATGATCGTCGAGTAAATCTCTGTCTCAACAACGTTTCCACCTCTTGCAGTCGCCCTACGAGTTTTGGTAAGCAGATCTCTATCGCCCCTAAACGGAAACAGTGAGATCAATGGAGCTACTCTGAGTGGCGATGTCCGCTTTCTGGTCTCATTAGGAGTTGCTACAAGGTAGCCGAAGATGTCATCATCGATGAACTCAGTTGGATCCGCGACTGTGGTTTCCACATCTGCATCTACGGGAGTGGAGAGAGGATATCCCATCTCCTGAAGTCTTTCGCGCATGTTGTGCCGCTGACACTGAGAAGAGATATAGGCGTATTCTCTGCCGTCCGGAGCGGTAACTTTCTTACAAGTTTGAACATTTCCTTCAGTAAAGCTGGCGTTTGGGTTACCAATGCTGACCTTGGTGAGAAAGGTCCATGTAAGTGCAATGCTCTTCACCTGTTATCACCTCCATTATTCTTTTCCCTGGCATACTGCCTCTGAAGATACTTATTGACTGCGAAAATCACAAGCAGTGCCTTTGACCGTCTCCAGGTGTTATCATCAAGGGCCTCCAGATAATCTTCAGGAATTCTCACAGTCCGTTTCTCGCGCGCGTATTTCACCGCAAGATAAGAGAGTTGTTCAACAAAGTCGTCAAGGGTCTTGCTGTTTCGAAGATTGTAAAGGTCACCAAAGCTATCTTCTTCGAATACGGCATTGCCTACAATCTCCCCAGCCTTTCTTCCTTTTTCGATGAGTGTTTCGTCCACTCCGATTCCTCCTTTCGCGCTCTCGTATGAGCACAAGAACTCAAACAATCCGGTGATGCTTCTCATGGTCTTGAACAGAGCATGTTCAAGGAACTTTTCGAGGCTAGAGAATCGCAAGATTAGCCTGGCCAGCTGGTCCCGCATGATTGTTGAAACGCTTCCCTCACCAGTTACAACCAAAGAATCAAGCACTGCAGCCAGATCAACCCCTCTTTCATCGAGTTGACCCAGAAGTGTCTTCAATCGGCCAGTTTCCAGGAAGGTATCATTTACTTCGAAAGAGGCATCTCTTCCCGTCACATTTACTTTGAGAATCCAGAAAGTTGAATCATGCACAATGCCGGTCTTCCTTTTCAGAGCATGTAAAAGCAGTAGAAGCGATTCACTGGGTTCCGAAGGTGAGAAGCGGGAATTGACGTTGATGTTTGTCCAGGTGCCTTTGTTCTGGACTTCACTCATCCAGGTAAACATAGCCCAAGCCCTCTCTAGTGTTTCTTCACAGGGGACTATGTAGCTGATGATCTGAGATGAGCCGTCTCTTCTGGATGTGAAGAACAGGGACAATGGAGCAAGTGCGCCGAGAAACTGGCAGTCGAGACACACTCCAGCTTCTGTCTTTCCGAAGCTGTAGAAGTTCAGGAAGTTGTTGGATTTCACAAGAAGCGGGAAAGAGACAAGAGATTCATACTCTAAACTGGATAGCATTCTTTTGCAATAGTTGCAGTATTTGCTACCAGATTGGGTCTCTTGTGTTATCTTTCCTATACGTTCGACGGTTGTGTACTGTTTCAAGAAAGGGCGAACAAAGCCCCTCCATGGCTTCTTGTTCTCGCTGAGCAGGTCACCAAGAGCTCTTCTGAACACCTCCTTCTTGGGTATATTGAGTGTCAGTGTATTACCCGAGATAGACGATTCGTTTTTTGCCAGGCTGTGAATGGTTATGGCCCCAAGCATCTGCCATGCGTTTGTAACAGCGATCTTCAAGGTATCACCTCCTTTGGTATGTTCGTAGAAGAATCCCTGTTCGCGTGAATTGTTTCCTTAGTTGGAAGGTTTGACCAAAAAGTAGAAAAGGGTAGCGTATGTTCCAAGGAATCTTCAGAGGTATCTTCATTCATTGACAGATGAGCAACTTATAATTGGGCATTCTATTCTGTCTGTCATACAATACAACAGAAGAAATAAAGCGCAAGGTGCTGGCTCATGAAGTGTTACAGATTCTCTTTAATGAGACAGGCAGTAGATTGTGGGCAAGTCATATCGATCTTAATATAGAGAATACTGCGATCATGAAGAACCCTTGTTGTTTCCTCACAACAAGGGTGATCTTTTCTGAGAAAGCTGTTTGGAATCAAGTCGCAAGTGCATCAGTCATCTGTCATGATCTCATTAGGGAAGGGAAGCACGGGTCGATTTTTGTACTCGTTCTGCGGCTGAATTCTCATATAGCGTGTCTTCTCGAGCCAGCCATCGTCTGAGGGATCCTTCCAGGTTAGAAGCTTCTTCAAGTGTCCAATTCTATCCAGTTTCCACAGTGACTCGGCTGTTTCTCTCAAGTGTCCGATCACGTGGGCTTCAAAACTGCTCTTCAGTTCATCGATTCTTTTGTTAGAAGCTTCTTGGACACCCAGCTGCCAGCTATCACCCAGAAAAAGACTCTTGTAGCGTTGAACCCTGTCAATTTCCAAAAGCTTGGGTGTAATTCTGATCGAACCAAAACCGAGGGGCTTGCCCATCCCGAGTTTGTGGCAGCAGTCTTTCGGTAAATCAAGCACGAAGAGCAAAGCTCCCAACTCAACGGAAGAAAGGTTCTCATACCTGATTCTTGATCGAAAAACAGTGCCTTGCTTGACAGGTTGAATCACCGTGTTCTGATGCTTCGGATTGTCCATGATCTCGGACTCTCTTTCGGGAGTGGCTTTCTCAGCTGAACTTACTCTTGGATCTCTATGCCAGTAAAGCTTGTAACCTCTTATCTTTGCATCACGGGTATCCCAATGCTTCAGTTTTGATGGATCGTATCTCGCCTTAAGCGGTTGTTCAAGGTAGTGCTGAATGCATGTAGGTTTTGGAGATGAGAGAATCTCAGGAATTATCTTGTCCAGGAGTATATCATTATTACTGGATACCACCCTTGCATCTTCAAAGAACACTCTGGAAGCATTCTTGGAGATTTCTCCAAAAATCGCTTCCGCAAGATCTTTCTTGATCTCTCCTTCAGGTTCATTCTGAACCACTCTGTCTTTTACAGAGGCCTGATAAGGCAGTCTGAAGAAACGTGTGTGGCCAAAAGCAATTCGTTTGCCTCCTGAGGAATCTGTGTATCTGGCAAAAAAGCATGGGACTCCTTGACGAAATTCGGGTTTTTGAGGTTTACCATCCTTCACAAGAGTACCAATCTTTGCTGATTCAAGCAGATCGACGGGGATTCGCCTTGTCCTGTCATTCTGGTAATCTTCAACGTCCTCTTGTGTTAGCAGTATCCGGTCCTCTTCTGTCAGAGCTTCCTCGGTATCGTCATCCGGAGCTTGAAAAATCCAATTCTTTTTCTTCTTTTTTCCTAGCCTCCCCGTCCAAACCTTCCAAGAGTTGTCCTCAAAGGCATAATCGAACTCTCTCTGAGTGTCTGCAAATCTATCAGGACTCTCAGCCTTTACAATATAGAAGTCTTGAGTTTTGCTTTCATACCTCAGAAAGCCGGCCTCAACCTTTCCTTCAGTTTCGGTCCCGATCGTATCGTTATACAGCTGGCGCAACGGGATACATTTGTCTGCAAATGATCGAAAATAGTACCTGGAGTCATCAACAAAAATCATTCGGGAGTAACTCGCTATCTCCAAAAGGGTTCTTATCATTCCACGGATTGAACTGCCCGGGATGATCGGTTCTCCGTTGATTTCAAAGAATCTCGCATCCCTTGCTTTGCGTCTGACGTAAAGAGGTGTCTTCACGTCAATGTCAATCTCCAAGTAACCGCTAAGAAGATCGGTACTGTAACGATCAAAAGGAGGAATCTCATTTCTTTCTGCAGGGACAATGCTTTCGTTCAGAGGAACGAAGTTATAAGGCGCGTGTGCTTCTTTACTGTGTTCTTCAGGTCCCTGCCTTGGGACTCTCTTAGGAAAACGTTGGTGAGATGAGGTAACGTCATGAGCTCTGGTGGATTGAGCTCTTTGGCTTTCTCTGTATACTCGTCCTTCAATCACTATTTTCGTAAGCTGTCCCTTTTCGTTTCTCTCAACTTCCGCTTCCTTGTTGTTTTCTGAAAGAGGTAAACCGAAGTGTTTTGGGATGGGCATGCTTTTTCCATTCTCAAAAAGCAGCGTTCCGGTAACGCCCTTCTTCGCTTCTCTTAGTTGAACCTTTGCTTTTTCCATATCAATACCCCCTAGGAGAAATGGAAACAAATCTGCTATCCACAAATGAGGCTTGTCCAATTTCATTGTGTTCAATGTAGTTTCTAGTTGTCAATATAAGCCTGGAAGAGATTGAAATGGATTCTTCTGAGAGAAACTCTTTGGGAATCTTGAACGATATACCTCTTTGTTCAGCCAATTCTACAGTTCCGTCTTTGAGTTCTTCGAACCTAGTTCCCCAAAGAACCTGCTGAGCATCAATGTAACTAGTCTCTTCTCCTTCTCCGTCTGTTCTAAATCGACCCGTCAGACCCTGATTGTTCTTCCACACATATATTTCTTCGTTTTCGTTGAATGCTCGGAGTCTCAGCAAATGCTTCCAAAAATACCCGTTATTATCGTCGATAAAGAAGATGAGTCGTTCTATTGTTTCAAATAGGATTCTATTGTGAAACCAACAGACAGAAAATCCCTGCTTAAGCCTTGTAAGCCTTTCAGTCAATTCAGACCTCAAAGGTTTGATTTCTTGTGCTTTTGACAATCCCAACAACAGTTGTCTCATTGTTGTTCACCTCCGGCGTACTCAACGAAAGCATTTACGTATTCTTCAAGTTCCTTTTGTTCTCCAGTGACGTTTAATATTCCGTTTTTCTCGACTACAGAATAAGTCTTGCCTCGTAAAGAGATCTGAAGTCTGTCTCCCTTTAGCACGCCTCTGCCAATTGCCTTTTCACCACCTATTGGAAGATCTCTATCCCACAGATCTTTTATGACTAGTAAAAGCAAACCTACCTCCCAGTTTTCTGGATCTCTCACGCATATTTTGAAAGAAATGTCTTCATCGTTTCTCCACAATGCCTTAGTCTCCATCAAGGCACCTTCAATCACTCCGCCGGTGAATCTATCGATCTTTATTCTCGGCTGAGATACTTCTGTGCCGCCTTGAACGATGGTTTCTTCAACAATCATTTTGCTCTTGATCTTTAGTTTCTCCTTCTCTGAGACCCATCCAAAAAGTGAGTGCAGCTTCTCCTTGTTGCTTTCTTTGCCGGCAAGCGTTTTGTAAATCCTTTCTGCCCTAGCTCTTAAAGCTCCTTTTAACGATGTCCCTGAAATTACCGGGAGATCACCGCTCTTGAGAGTTACCTTATCTTCTTCGTCTGCCGCTTTAGGGCTGGCTCCGATAAGAAGCGAGCTGACTATGCTCATGTTACAGACGATCTCAAGATTATCCTGTTGTTTCTTCACGATTGCTTTGATTTCTTCAGCTTTCTTTAAGCAGTGGTCTGGTGGGATTTTGTCCTCTGATAACAAATACTCAAACCAAGCCTTCCCTTTATCCGGAAAGTCAAAGCAATAAATCTTTGGCGTTTCATTTTTCAAGCTTGTATCGAATGCTACTTTTCCAAATCCTTTTGTAGTGATTGCTCCAAGTGAGAAATCAGATTCTTCTGAAGAAAGAATTTCGAGGATTGTCTTGATGAGCTTGAGAGAATCATCCAAGCTGGGTAACTCTCTACTCGTTGATGGTTCTTCAAGGATTGTCATTTCGATCAGGAGCTGGAATTTCGATCCTGGTTCAAGAATCTCATAATCGTATTTCTTCTTGGGCTGCGCAATTCCTTTTTCTGGATCAATTCTTACGCCATCACGAACTGATATCTTTTGAAAACTATCTAAAGAGACAAGGTCTTGAACCACCATTTGACTCTGCGTTTCTCTTTCACCAAAGATGGCCATAACGCTACTCGGAACTTCAAAATGATCGCAGATATAGTGTTTCAAGGCTCCCAAGAAACTGCTTCCCGGTATATATACCTTGCCATTTTCGTCTTTAACTATTTCAGCGTCAATGTTTCCTCCTTTTCCGCTTCCGATAAGAAGGGGTGATGTGTTGGTCAAAACTCCTTTCAGAATAACTTTGTGTGAGAGTCTAGCCATCTTTCTCACTCCCTTTTTTCTTCATCAGTTTGTTCATAAGGCGTTTTGCATCGAGAAAACAAAGCCAGTAAATCTTACAAGCCTCATATTTTGGAACAAGCTCACTCAAATCTATTCCGAACCTTTCGATCTTTGCTTCTTTTCCAAATGAATCGGCAATCCTTGTCGGGTGTTCGCTAATGCTAAGTAACGGTTCCCATAAGGCTGCTTTTTTGAGCTGTTTGCCAGCTGTCTTGTCATTCAATTCTCTAAATCGTTTGACGAACTCGCTAGTGGAGGATGATATGCTGATCATGTCCTTGAGGCGAGATATTAAGTGGTTCGTGATTGTGCCCCGATTCTTCTCTGCAGTCCTAAATGCTTCTCCCCTAAGTTTGCTTATGAGACTGCTTTTGAGAGATTCCTTGAGAAGATCCAGCGTCTTGCTGCAAATCTCCGGGACAGCTTTTGTTGTGAATGTAACGCTTTCAAGCTTCCTGAACTTTCCTGAAGACTCTCCTCCCGAAGCGTTTAATGCGATCTGCCCAAAACCTTCAGCAGTCCTTTCGCCCAGCCCTCTTTCTAGTATGGCAGCAAGTTTTGAAAGGAATACGTGATCTTCGCCCTCTTTGAGTGTGATGTGGAAAGAGGATCCAGGAGAAAACGCTAACTCTCTTTGTTCGGAGCATCCCCAGATGCCAACGTGATTCTCGAATGATTCAGTTTTTGTGAAGGCTTCAATGCTCTCCACAGTTGCTCCTAGAGATGCTTCGAGGTAGGTTTTGAAACATCTTATCGAAGGATCAGGATAACCCCATTCGTTGTAGAAAATACCTGGAGAAAGTAAGGTCAACACGAATTCTTTGTCATGATTATCGCTTACTGGAGGAAATTCTTCAACACTATCATATTGGACTTGAACTTGTCCATACTGTGCACTCTTTGATTTTCCAATCTTCGCTTCGAATTCTTTGCCCAATATTTCCACAAGACCATTCAGAATCGCTTCGTCCCCGATAATCGTACCCTTAAACTCAGTTCCTGAAGGCACTGATTCATAGTAAAAGATAGAACCTTCAAGGTTCTTCCCGGCTACTCTGTCCCTGGCCCCATGGAAGTTGATCATGGTCTCTATGTTTGCTCCGGTCAGTTCAGATTGGCTGAAACTTGAAAACCCTCCTATTTGCTTTGGATTATGTAATTCTCCATCATAGTAGAAAAGGTTAAACCAGTTAAAGAATTTAGATTCTTTGTCGTTTTTCTCAGCATGCAGTTCCATAGGTGTCGGGAAGAAGACTCTTCCTTCTAAAAAAGGAAAAGCGTTGCCAAATAACGTACGGTTACTTAGAAATGCTTCAAAGAAAAAGCGATCTTCGTGCGCACTAGACAAGCTTCTATTTGTAATGATTGCGTTCGCAAGCGTTCCTCTCACTGTGGATCCGGGGATGAACTTGTAAGTGTCAACAGTATTCATGTCTGCAGAAGGTTTTGCCAGAACAACAGGCGAGAGGGTCTTGATGGTGTAAGGCAACTTAGAAATCTTCCCAGAAAGGGTAAAGTCGGTCTCTTTGATGAGAGCTTCTTTAGAAGAGGCTGTACATTTGTCGGGGCTGTCAAGTTGCTGTAGAAGTTTTTCCAGTTCCGTAGCACTGTTCTCTACTCTAATCTTTATGCGTCCAAATCCCCTGTTTCTTCTGACTCCAATTCTTCTGAGATTAATACAACTCAATATCAGGAGCGCTTCGTATGACTTTGGTAAAGGCTCTCTGCTTAATATCTGACCTTCGAAAGTTATTCCAGGCTTCAAAACTCTGTATGTCCTGAGAGAGTGCTCAAGTGCAGTTCCTGTTTCAGGGTCAATAGCCGTTTGTTGCCTGATCGCTGTGAAGCATTGAATGAGCCTTTCTTTGCTTAGGTGGAAGATTTCAGCATCTTTAAGGCTTCTTAAATCTCTTTTCACACCTTCATAGTCCTGAATAAGGAGATTCTCAAAACTGAGTGCACCTTCTTTTGTTCCTGGTTTACCAAAAAGGTAATTGACCATATTTTTGTTTTTATCAAGGATTTCGCAAACTTCTGTTGCACTTTCACGAAGAAGACCCTTCAGCCTTCTCGCCGGGATGAACGGTATCCCTTGTTCGTCAAATATTACGTCACTGTCGATAAGACCGGTGCCTTCTCCTGAACCTACAAGGGTGTAAGAATGTGTTCTAAGAGTTACCTTCATCTTCTTTCCCTCCAATCAAGTAGGCTCTGAGGATAGAAATCCTGAATCTCAATAGCATCGAAATAGGGGGTTTCACGATTACTCCACAGCTTTTCAAACCCGGCTACTTTGGGCAGTTCTAGTCCGGATACTTCTAGCTCAATCATGAAAGCTTCATACTCCTCACGGTCAAGCGTAAGCTTCTCACGTAGCTTCATGAGTTTGTTTCTGGGCAAGTAAGACAAGCTATTAATCAGTTTTCGCAGATGATTAGTAGTATCTGGGTCATCTCCCCTATCAACTCGGTAAGGCCCGTAATGAAGCTGTCCGTGCTGACAGGAAAGCGTTCTTTCGATTACTTCATCTGCTGTTCCAAGCATTCCGCCAGAAGACACATGGAAATCAATGCAAGATACGTTCGAGGTGGCTCTTGATTTTCGTTTTGCCCTTGAAGTCAGGCTTTCTGCAAGCTCGTAGGCTCTGTAGAAGGGGTATTTTGTCTTAACTATTGCTACTCCACCGCATGCGGTTAAAGTGACACCCTCTTCGGCCGTACGTCTTTCGAAGTTGGAGATGAAGCTTTCTGCAAGATACAATGCCAGTTTTCCATGGCACAAAAACGTTATGTCATCCCCGCCTATTACAATTGGACGAATCGGAAGAAGTGTTTTTGAATCTTCCCTCTGAACAAAGAATCCATCTTCTTTCTTGAGTACTCCTGAGTCAGAAAGCTCTATCAGGTCAGCGACAGTGTCTCTGAATGCCCCAAGAGTTGCTTCGGTCATCGACAGAGAAAGCTTTCTAATATCGTGAAGCGAACTGGTTGCAGAGAATTTCTCACCGACTCTGTTTCCATCGATATGAACTACTGCAACATATCCAGATTCGTTGCCATGCTGTTGAGGATCCTCGATCATCCAGAGTCTGTCAACATGCTCAGTAAAAGTAAAACGCCCACCAAGTATGTCTCCAATAGCTGACGCAAGAGTTTTATTCGATTGCTCAATCGCTTGCAGCTTCTTCCAGGTGACAGAAGAAAGAAACTCTGCTCCTTCTGGAGTCAACACGGGTGGAAACTCGGCGCTTTGTCCAGATCTTGGACATTCGGCTGTAATACCGTACTTCCTCAGTTCAACAACAGGATGGAACAAGTTCTTGTTTCTGTTAAGGTTTTGATGAATCGCTTTCATTGACTCAGAGAAGTTGTCAAGATCGAAACCTTTAAGTACTCCGAATGCTGTTCTTACTCCAGGAGCTTCAACAAGCAAGAGCTTTGAGTACTCCTTGATAAAGTCCTCTGCTTTGGTGCCGTCCTTGAAGAAGATGAGCGCATTGCCACCGCCGATGTAGCCAATATCGCATTTACTACCCTCCTCAAAAGGCTTCTGTTCTGGGCTCGCTTTCCATTTCTCGAAGTCCTCTGGATTGAAGTGGCATACTTCTCCCAGAGTTCTCAACAATGGCTCGGAAAAGAGATTGCTGACAAGAAAAGATGCGCCTATGTTATCCTTCAATCTGTTGCTCGAGTATATGTAGTTTTGAATCGAAGCTGTATCTATCAGCACGCCAGTTGTATCGGACACGAAAACACCTCCTTATTCAAGAAGATACTTGATACGTTCAGATAGGCTCACTAGATCATCAATCCCACATACAATGAAACTCTTTCGTGAAGCACCAGTATCAAAGGCAAGGCTTTCTTCCAGGATCTGACATTCAGGCTGTCCCAAGCAAGTTACCAGCATGGCTTTGCTTTCGTCACCCCCAATCTGCCTGGCCCTGAGTATCACTTCAAAACCCTTCGATTTGCAGAGAGGAATCCTGTCATGAGTTGTCGTGGAAATCGCCAGCAGTTGATACCCGCGCATAGCATATACATCCAGCTCAAACTGTGGGAGATCGGGTCTGTGCGCTACAAGATTTGCCCCTGAAGCAATTGGTTCTCCTTCGAGTTCATCAGGAATAGCATCGAGAACTATTAACTCAAGCCATTTACCGTCAAGAAACTCTGCTGACTTTGAAGCCCGGTTCCTGAACTCTCTATTGCTTTCTTCCGTAGGTCTTAGTAAGCATCCATATCCATCCAACAACTTCCTGTCATCAGGCAGAGCCGAGAGTACTGCGAGTGTCTCTTCAGAAAGGTTGGCTGGGATATTCTTCGCAATACTGGCTATTTGATGATCATCCTCAATTCTCCTTCTGAACACAGATGCTTTCTGGATAATCCCAGATTCTTCCTCCTTATACATTGGTCGCAGTTTGTCCTTCCAATCTTTCAAAAAACGCTTTATTGAGCCTTGGTCAACCTGGTTTTTCAGCACAAGAAGAGTATCCAAGAACTCTCCTGTTTCTTTGTGAACTTCCTTTAGTTCATAGCCATGTAATTCCAGCAGTTCTTCAATACTGATAAAGATGTCGTGCCTCAAGTCAGCAAAACCAGGTAGTTCATTATCAAAGAACAAGCTATGGGTTCTGGCATCAAGGTATGAGAAAGTTGCTCTCTTTCCTAGTCTTTCGCGAATGAACTCATGAGAATGAACTGACATTGCCTTAGTTCCTCCGGTATAGTCAAGATGAACGCATGTGTCTTCTGTTGTATGCTTGGAAAGCCATTCATCGATTACCAGGTCTATCTCGCTTTTTCGTGAGACGTCAGAAATTGAAATGCACGAACAATCAGCAAGTCCAAGCTTCTGTTGAAAAAACTTCTTCAGCCTTTTCCCGGTTTCGATAGTGCCACTCTGAGTCATGCTTTGCTCAGAACAGACTAGATAGATGTTCCTTACGACGTATCGCTGAGATAGCCGCGCAACAGAGACAAATACAGGAAGAGGATTTGTCCCAACAAGCGATACGATATCGACAACCTCCTTCTTGAAAGTACCACCCCCTTTATGAAGAGGAAAGCCTTTCACTGAAAGGATTCTGAATCGGCCTCAATGATGTACCGTCTCAATAATCTCTGCTGCCTTTTGCATCTCGAGTTCATTTCTTGCTGTCGTTCGGATGTCCATATAGATTGTTCCGCCTTTGCCTCCGAGACTCGCTTTTATGGAATCTTGTGCAACCGTTGCCTTGAATACAGGCTTATCATACTTGGCAGAGAAGCCTGTTACGGTCACAGCCTCGATGAACGGGAGCTGAACTATCTTGTCAATGAGCGATCTGTGAGCGGCGATAAACTTTTCGGAATGTGCTTCTTTTTCATTGCTCGAGAATCGCTTGTTTACTGGAATCTTGGAATCCTCGAGTGTTATGTCTCTTTCAAGACGGTTGAATTCAATTCTTGCACCCTTCACAAAGAGTTCTCCCATGGGACTCAGTGCAAGTAGTTTCTCTCCTTCCAACTTCTCCCAGTCGATGAGAGCTTTGACAGAAGGATCAAGGTGTTCAAACCTGAAGTCAGCGATCATTTCTGACCGGAGTTCCTTTTCTGTGATCGTTCCACGCCCCTCCAACAGGTCAAAGAATTCTTTGTTTGCTATCCACAGCTTTGCATCAAGTGTCATGGGAAGAGGAGGAAGCGTGATAATGTGTTCAAAGCCTTCAAATCGGTAGCAAACCGGCACTTTGAATGCTTGGCCAAAAGTAACTGCCATAGCTGTCTGTGCTTTGTATCCTGCAGTGGCATTTATTACCATTGAACCCATGTGCCTTGAGAATATATCAGCCAGCATACGGATGAAGGTTCTTAGACCTTTGGTACCAAAAGAATGCGGGTCTTTGTCGTCAAGACCTTCCACAACCAGGAGTTGACAATTGGCAAAGGCATAGCGACTGGACTGCAAGAAGTAGTTTCTGAGTGTGCTTCCTAACTTTCTTCCTGCCTCAGTATCTGAAACAAGAAGATAGAGGTTCTGTCTGTCGTCAACATACCCCCTGTCTACTACACTTGCAGTAGAGTTTATTTCCGCACCAACTTCTCTGTCTTGTAAAGGATTCTGGCAGCTGAGAAGTGACCTTAGTAGATCGGGCTCGTTGATTCGCGGGTTCCTGAGGAGACTGGTTCCAACTGTTGTGACAAGAGTGTTGATCATATGACTTGTTAACACCCCCAATGATTTGATTCTATCATTTGTTACATCTGGTTCAAAACGAGAAAACTTTGGTAATCATCTTCGATCAGATCACGGAAGGTTTTCTAGAAAGCGGCTCCAAGAACTGAGTTGACAGCCTGTTGGTGAACGGTTTCCAGAATGCTATCAGACAAGTACGTGATCTTCTCTTTTTGCTCTGATCTAGATAGCAACCAGTCAATGAGTGAGTAAGCCGCAATGCCCGCTAGAACAATTGCGCCAACACCTGGGTTAGCAACCAGAAGAAGGCCTGCTGCAGGCAGATACGTTATTGGTGAACGGAAAATCTTCCAAACAGATACATTATTCGAGAAGGCTTGATAAACATGAAACACCCCGAACCCAACGAATCCGATTGGACCGAGAAGTTTTGGAAGACTTGAAAGTGTTATCAGTCCTAGTTTTGACAGAAGAGGAGATACTGCAAGAAAAGCTGCCTGGGGAATGAGAACCGGCAGCATGTCTTTACCTCCAGTTATTAGGGCTTCGGACAAAGGCATTCCATCAATCAGCGAAAACGTAAGCGAAGCGGAGAAAACGATTAGGTTGCTTAAGAGCAGTACTGGGAGACATCTCAGAAGATGTTCTGACGCTACGATCATTTTGGCTTTCACAAGACTGGTCTTGCTCAAACCCATAGGAGTTGAAGCGTCATCGATGATGTGCTTTGCCCACACAAGTTTTGTGAGTTTCTTCGTAGATGTTACATCGAAATTACTGAGGTTGCCGGATTTAGCCATTGAGGCCCAGTTCTTCGAGATCCAGTCTGTGGAGTGTCCCCAGTAAAGCCTGTGCGAAGGCCCGAGTACCTTGCCAGCAATGGGGTGAATGTCCATGTAGCTTGACATGGAGTAAAGCTGGGATATGCTTACTTGAGGGTAATACACACTCGTGATACCGTATGCAGATAATGCATGTGGCAGAGCTGACAGACCAAGCGCGGTTATCGAAAAGAGTGTGAGTGTAAGCAAAACCAAAATAGTTCTCATGACCCACCCCCTCCATACCGGGCCGATATGATAAGGTCAACAAATTCCTTGTATTCAGGGAGCTTGAGGCCTTTGGCTATGTCTCCAAACACAGCCCAGTAGTAGTTTTCGACTTCTTGAAAGAGTCGTGACGTGTCTACGCTTGCCAAAAGAGCTGCTGCCTTTTTGTGATCGCTATTATTACTGAGTGCTTTGTGAATTGTCTCGATCGCTTCTTGATTGATCTGCGCAAGTTCTTTCTTCAACTGGTGATCGTGGTACTTGGTAAGTGTTGCCTGAAGTTCTACGACGAGCGCGTTTATCTCCTTCACATCACCTGAATCGACAAAAGGATTCTCCAGGAGCGTCTGGGCTTCAAGCATGAGCTCAATTACAGCTTGTTCAACGGTCTGTTTATTGGGGGTTACACCGCTTCTCGCAAGAACTTCTGTTTTGAATAACCACTCTTCGACAGCAAGAGTCTTAATCTCTTCTTGAAGTTCGAAGAATCTTGCCTCTAGAGTGTTCTGAGTGTTCCTGATATCAGTGTATATCTTCAGTGATGTTTCCAGATCAAATCGGCTGCAAGCCACTGCCATGGACTCTAGCACAGGATAAAAGGCGAAGTATGCTTGATTTATCTGATCCTGAGAAAGGGTGTATGTCAGTTTGTTGATGAGTTCTGCTACGTAAACGTAGAAGTCCGGTTCATTCTGAAGAACCTGAACGTAGTGCCTTATAATGTGAGCAATTTCCTCAGGAGAATGCGAAATGGATTCCCTATCTTTGGGAAGAAGTTCAGAGCTGATCTGGGCGAAGCTTTGCAGGTAATAAGCATTTGTCTCCTTTCTGATTGACTCAGCACGAGATCTAATGTTGATGAGTTCAGAATCACTGAGCTGGCCAAAGGACCACCAAAGAATTGCCAGAGTTTCAAGATCCTGTGGCAGAAGTATCAACGCATCTTGCGGAGCACCCTGATATAAGCCGGCAAGCAGGGACGATGAATCAGGATAATCGAAAAGGGAAGCCTCCGTTTCTGTAGAGTAGCGGGTCATATGAGACGCCGAATTCGAAATGCTCTCTCCACAGGAAACAAGTGTCAGAAGACCCAATATTACGCTCAGGATCAAGCACATGAAAATCGATCTGTACATGCAATTCAGTACTCCTTTCTCTCGTCTGGCATAAAACAACCAAGCGGTTACATTGTTTTTGCTTGTCTATGGACATAGTAAGGGTTAGAAAATGTCAAGAACATTGATCACGTTTGTGGGAGGTTTGTTGAAAGCCGATGGAATGCAAAAGTTAGCGATAACCGAGACTAAAACTGATAACCCTCTCAAATAGGTAGTTGACCAGAAATACAGGATCGATTTCTATTGTTGGCTCTCCAAAATCTGCAGAGTTCATTTTCAGTTCAAATTCGGAAACAAGAGAATCTGTTTGTTGGAACACCTCTGACAGGGGCGTTCCTGACATGAGCGAATAATAACCGAAGCGGGCTATTTCAGACACACCACCGTTATGCGTTATGGATTCTTTGGCTGCTTGAGCCTCCTGCTCGTAGAATTCAGCGAATTGTCCGATTTGGTCCACTTGCCATCTGTTCTCGTGCCAAAAAGCAAGGCGTTGGGTACAAACAAGGCATGCACGACAAAGGTTCAAAGCAGCGCCGAAAGAGTCGCTGAGGACAATCTCCTGGATACCGTTCTGATTGATGTCATCAAATCGCAGAAGAACATATGTATCAAGTGCGATCATCTGGAGATTGATGACCTGGCCATCATAGAACGTGACGACGAGAAGAGAACCGTAGCCCCCTGAACCCCCAGCAAAAGTTACGACAAGTACTGATGAATAATCTGGTTCGGGGAAGTTAATCCTTCTTTCAACGCCGACTATTTTGTAATCGTATACAGTATACAAGTGCTCATCGAAGTAGAAAAGTAATAGCTGATCGAGCTCATATGGCACCAGAGTACCTTCGATATGCCTGAAAGAAATACCGGCTCCAAGAGAACCAGTTAACGGGATTCCATGACCTTCCTGAGGATCGAGGTGGAAAGACGCTACAACGCAATCTTCCTTTGCTAGAAGCACTATTGCTACAATTACCAGGAACAGTATGAGAAGAGCCCTAAACTTCCCGATTATGACACCCCCTTTCTTGTCTCAGAATGTTCTGAGACATCTGCTAATTGAGATAACAGACTATAGCTACCGGGTCATTTATAGCGAACACACTTTTCTAACTTGTCAGCAATCAAAGCATTGGATCCAGGTTTTTGTTGGTTTGCCGGAATGCTATGACGCTCTTGATAGAAACCAGCTTACTCTGGGGCCCGTCATGGCACCTCAACAACCTCACCCATCACGTAAGGTTCGTTTTTCTGCTCTGCTTGGCTTCTTCTGTCAACTGTGAAAACTTTAGTTATCTGGTTACCCCCCTGATCCTTTTCGAACTTCTCCATCATGCGAGTTACGGCATATTGCATGAATGAAGTCCCTCCTGTCAAGTTCACCACAAAACTGGTGTTTGCAGGACACAGCTGTTTGAATTGTTCGGAAAGAGCTTCAACCTCGCTGAAGCCGGAAAAAGGATTCTGTGCCACTATCTCATGAACTTTGCTCCTTTCGAATCCTGCTTTCGAAACAATCTCATCAAGGGCTTTTCGAGACTCTTCAGAGGTCAACACAATGATCTTATCAACTGGTGGGCAGTTGCTCTTTTGATCAAACCACTTTATGAGTGTGTAGAGAACTCCTTTTGAATTGCCAAGAGGGGTCAATAATACTCTATTGACCCCCGTATCAATATCTATCCTTTTTACTGAGTGCTCAGATAGCAGTGCTTTCTCAAATTCTTCAGTCAAATCTTCTCTTACCTCCCTATCTATTTCTATCTCCAGTGCTTTGTCAGATACGGTTTTATAGCTATCGAGCTTGACAGTTAGAAACAGCTTTCCATCAAGATCTCCATTCTTGCTCTTTTCAATAAATAACCTTGGATAAATATAGCTGACAAGGCTGTGCTTCTGGAAATGCTTGAATTGTCTTGACTTGAATGCGATCTTATCGATGCTACGAACAACACCATTTATGAGGGAAAGATCGTTCTGATTTAGTGCCTCTCTGATCTTCAAATAGACATATTCTTCAAGGCATTTTCCAGATTTGTCTAGCTCTACGGCGCTTTCTCGGTTGATCCCCCCCTTGCACGAAGAAAGCTTATCCTTGATTTCATTGATTTTCTGTCTTGGCTTGTTGTCGATTTGATTATCGGATTCAAGGTCTTCAATAATCGTGAGAATCTCATAAGCGGTTCTGTTCTCCCTCATCTTGCTGAAAGACTCATCAACAGTTCTGTCTGCTTGCACGTCCGCACCGTCAATGAACCTCAACCACTTTGCAGCCATTATTGTAAGTTTTGCCCACTTTTCATCGTCTTCAAACTCCTCTCTTGCCTTTATTTCCAGAGGTGTGATGTCAAGTGCGAAAGTGGCTGTGAAATCCTTCTTATCAAGCTTCTGCCTCGGAGAAATTGGAACGTGACTCCTGTGATACTTGGTGACCAGTTTCACAGCCTTTTCAAGCTTTTCGTAATCGGAGAAATCTTCCAGACCTTTTAGTAACGACCATTTTGCTTTATCTTTGAGCATCTGAACTGTGAGCTCGTTATGCAGATCCCTCACGATACTCGGTAGTCCGTCGAGGTTGATGACCTTGTTGTTTTTGGTTCTGTACTGAAGGTTTGTGTGCCCAAGATCATGCACATTCATAGCAATTGCAAGCACAAAATAGAATTCTTCTTTCAAGTCTATTGGGACTCCGTTGAGTAGATTATCTTCACCGATCGTGTTAACTAGATTTACAGTAAACTCCATGAGTCTTTTGCTGTGCCTCTGAGAATGTTCCACCGTTTCAGGTATTTGATCGCCTATCCATTGAAGCGACCACTTTGTAGCAACCATTTTTTTGATATAGTCTTGTTTATTCTTGTCGCCAAGCAGCTTGAGAAACTCTTCTCCGTATCCAAAAGGCATTTTGCGTGCCTCCTGATAGCCGGCGTCAACTCTGTCAAGAGGTATGACGCTCCTAAGCTCACCTGCACTAACGTTGAAGAGATTCCTAATAAACTGAGGCAAACCGGAGAATTCCGCATAATTGACTGAACGAGCTTGCGCGCTCTTCTTGAAGGCTACAAGCGATTCGTCAAAATAACCATAGTCCCACGAAACAGGAACCGCAGGAAACTTGATGGGTAGGTTTGATCCTTCGTAAGTATAGAAGAAAGGAATTCGGTTGAAAACACAGTAGAGAGCAGCCAGTATCCCCGGATACTTCAGTCCCCCTGCAACATCAACGATCATTCTCAAGTCTTCGTGCTTTCTACGAATATCATCAAGGATCCCCCAGAGTTTGCGGAAAGCGTCTACCACTTTTTCAGAGCAGTTCGTGTGAAAATCAATGTCTTGAAAGCCCGGCTCTATGGAGAACACATTTTCCGTAAGGCGGCTCAGATACTCGAATACCCTTGGATAACATCTGCCGTCTTCCGTTTTGCAATCAAATCCTTTTTCCGAAGGTGGAAAGACAATGTACTCTACTGCGCCTAACACATTGCCTTTACCGACGATCTGGTGCAGGCTGTCTATCTCCGCAGCCAATAACCTGACATCTTCGTATGATACATGATGACCTCTGCGAAAAATCTCTCTCAATTTGTATTGCTTCTTCTCATCAACATTACTTCTTCTGCTACAGAAAGTGCCTTCAGGGAAGACTACTTCGTCTGGCCCCTTCTCTCTGATTATGTTTTTCAGTTGATCGTCAGGCAGTTCAAGTCTAGCGAAGTTAGTGAAGAACGAGTTCCCCTGAAAAACCACCACGACAGCCTTCTCAGCAACGCGATTTTCCATGAACTCGACGAGTTCGTGGGAAACCCCTTTTCCACCTTTGGAGGCGATTCTTCTATTATCGTAACTGGAGTCTTCTATCAGCTTGACAGACTGGAGTTTGTGTTTTCTCAAAGTCTCTTCGTAGAGTTCAGTATTAGCTGTTCTGGGCAATTCGATTTCGAGAAGGTATTTAACGGGAGTATCACCGACTTTGTGCGAGTGTCCTGGAGTATCAACAAATTCGTCAAGAACCACTTCGGCGGAGCCCTCGTTAAAGCTCGAAATATAGTAGCGTATCTTACTAATGTATGGGCATTCCTTCAAGTCGGACAAGTCAATTTCTGCAGGATCAATAGTTTCTTCAGTCTCAAAACGCTCGTGCGGACCAGAGCCAGGCTCTTTCTTCGCAGAGGTCCAAACATGCCGGATTCCCGTGGGCTCGGGGATTATCTCAAGTCTTCTCCTCGATTCATGCTGAACGCTACTCTCTTTGTAACACTGGATAATCGCGCGTTTCGGGCTCTTTTCTTTGAGCCGTTCAGCGTCTTTTTCTTGCAGTATGTATTTCCGTTCCCGCTCGATACTTGTCAAACCTTTCACCTCCCGGATTCGCGGAACTGCTGGAAAAATGATTACTCTATTCTACCAAGGAAGTAGTTTTCGATGAACTGCCAGCGTTCCTGGTCACTCATCTGAGTTTCGAAGAACTTCCTGGTTATGGTGTCTTCTCTCCGAATTCTTGATCTTATTGCTCTGGTAATCTCGCAGTTGTAGTTTTTGAAGTTGTTGAGAATGTACTTTCTATCTGTGCATTTGAGATGAATCGCAGCACTTTCGCCCCCGCTGTACCTGACCGTGGCATATCCAAGAACATCCAGAATGTTAAGCACCGAAACTGTCAACTGTTTGTTGTCACCATCCACACTCATGAACTGTCTGCAATTGCCATTGTTACAATCTGCGATTATGTCATCGAGCTTTCTGAGCCACCTGGATGTCACAAGGCTAGTGTCCATAATTGCGCTGAATTTCTGATCGGCGATTTCTCCCGTGCATCTGAAGAAGGGCGCGCATACCCTGTTGCCATTGTATGCAGTCATATGATTGCGAACTATGTTTCTTACTTTGAAGAACTGGTCCTCTACATCCTGCAAGATACTGGCATTCGCAAGTGCCTCCTTGAGCCCATTGAAGAATTCATCTTCGGGTACTGCTCTTCTTCCGACTTGATGTCCATAATCTGAGAGAACCTCAATGAATTTCTGAACGTTTCTTCTGGCAGCAGATACGTCCTTCTCAAAAGATATTTCTGTGGATATTCTCGGGTATATTCTCTGTGGAAGAATTGTATGAGGAATATTCATGAATTCCCAAACAAGCTTCTGAAGTGATCTATCTTTGAATAATCGCGCCCACAAAGCAGCAATATCTACCCTGTAGATTTTTCCGACAGACCTGATGTTTTCACCGTAATACGCACCATTTCTCGTGTACTGATCGCACTCCACGGTGACCTCGGGATAGTCTCTCATAATCTCTTCTCCGTCATTATCTTCAGCGGTGAAGAACAGGTACTGATAAGTTTCAGCTCTTCTTATAAGAATAGGCTTACCACTTCTGTGTTCAAGGTCTTTCTGAATCAGGAAAACTGCTATTCTTGCCTTGTCTCTTAGACGATCCTCTTTATCCATGTCCTTTCCTGTGATAAGCAAGTACTTGATGTCATCCAGGGAGACCACGATTTCTCCATTGGGGCTTTGTCTTACAAGTGTGCCAAGATGTTGCATGATGTGCTTCATCTTCCATTGCTCTGGAACCGAGAGGCTAGAAAGTTTCAGACTGTCTGAAGGATCTTTTGAAGAATAGTGGGTAAGGGCTTCAGAAGGTCTGCCGTCTCTTCCTGCTCTACCGATTTCTTGTACATAATCTGCCATTACTGAGGGAACGGCGTGATGGTAGACTACATCAATGTCTGGAATATCTATCCCCATACCGAATGCTTTCGTTGCTACCACAGTTCTGAATATTCCCTTCCTGAAGAGGTTGTGTGCTGTTGTGCGCTCTTCTAAAGAAGTCTGTCCAGTGTACTCTCCCAGTTTGCCATTTACGGAAGGAATGGCAGAAGCAACTTCTCTAATGGTTTTTGCCTGCGTAACAAATGGACAATAGACAATGGACTTCTTCCCTTGCTCGGTGAGTTTCTCAATGGAATCAACCGTGTCGCTGATTTTCTGTTGGGTTCTACTCTCGCGTGCATTTGTGTCTAATGAGAAGGGAGTTATTGTGAATCTAATATTCATCCTCTTGGCATCTGTCATGACAACCATAGGAGAACGCAGATGAAGAAGATCGGATATCTCCGAAATCGTATCGAGCTCACCACCCCAAACTGCGGTTGCAGTCGTTGCCATTATGGGGAAATCCTCGGTAGATCTGGCATTTCTTATTTCATCGCCCAGATAGCCGAAATCTACCCTAAAGGTCTTTCCCCATGTGCTCACGAGGTGAGCTTCGTCAATTACCATAAGCCCAATCCGTCTGCCTCCAGTCAACGAGTTCAGACTGGATGAAACAAACATTTCAGGAGAGACATAAAGCATGCTAACTTTTCCTGAACTCACTGCTTCAATGACCTGGTTCTTCTCTTCGAGCGACATGTCGGAATTAATGAATGCTGCTATATCTTGTGAGAATCGATCTTTTAGTGAACTGACCTGGTCGTTCATGAGAGATTTCAGAGGTGAAATAACAACGGTTAACCTGTTCAGCCTGTTAGCTATGATTAAACCTGTGAGCTGGTAAATCAGCGATTTGCCGGAACCTGTCGCTGCCACGAAGAAAAGATCACTGCTCTCTTCCCTGTAGTTCTGGTCGATCAGGTACCTGATTAGAGTCTCCTGAGATATCCTGTATGTACTCGCATCATGGCCGTAGACGTCATACTGGCGAAATGATTCCAGCCCGAATAGACCATGGAGTTCTTCCTTTAGATTGATTGAGCTCGCCTCTTCG
>LDZU01010453.1_pt1 | contig 26376 bp, 22 predicted proteins | sample 615531 | NCBI WGS metagenome assembly LDZU01 (sample SAMN03408293, study PRJNA278302) | terrestrial metagenome | isolation source: oil reservoir sample SB2 | place: USA: Alaska, North Slope, Schrader Bluff formation | collected 2011-09 | reverse complement strand
CATCATTGGCTCCTCCCGGCATCTTTTCTCTGCCGGATGGTAACATCCTTATTGAGTCAACGTTATTTCCCATAGTTACTTTTTATTTGAGGCAATTCGACAGGTTGACAGTTATTAAAAGGGACTGTATAATTCAGCAACTTGCCCCGGAAAGAAGTAACTGGGGTAAATTAATGTATCCCCAACTTCCCCGTTCATGGGCGTGTGGAGCGCGTATGAAGCGGTGAAGTGAAGGTTGAGGAGCGTAAATACAATGTTATATGCAATTTTTGAAAGTGGTGGGAAGCAGTTTAAAGCTGTAGAAGGCAGCTACATTGAAGTAGACCACCTACCAGTGGATGCAGGCAAGAAAATTTCATTCGATAAAGTCCTTCTCTTGGTAAACGAAAAAGACACACAGGTTGGAACACCCTTTATTAAAGGGGCATCGGTTGATGCGACTGTAATAACCCATTTTAAAGCAAAAAAGGTTATCATTTTTAATTACCGTCCCAAAAAACGATATCGTGTGAAAACGGGCCATCGCCAGCAATATACTCGCTTAATGGTGAATTCTATTGCGTTTACAGGGAAAGCAAAATCAACGGTTGAGGAGAAACCCGCTGAAAAAGTAGAGGAGAAAAAATCTTCTGAATCAAAGGTCGTCAGTTCTCCCAAACCTACAACAACCAAGAAAACAACAGCCACGGCTGCAAAAGCCAGCAATAAATCTGCTGTTGCAGCAAAAGCTGAGAAGAAGTAAAAGAAGCAGGAAGGAAGTGAATCATGGCACATAAAAAAGGTGGTGGCTCAACACGAAATGGCCGCGATAGTCAATCAAAACGCCTGGGTGTGAAGCGTTTTGCAGGAGAACAAGTAATTCCAGGAAATATCCTTGTTCGCCAACGTGGAACAAAAATCAAACCGGGTGATAATGTAGGATTAGGGAAAGACTATACAATCTTCTCTAAAATTGATGGAATGGTTGTTTATGACCAACTCCCGGATGGACAGAAAAAAGTAAGCGTTTTCCCCAACGAGTAAGCGTTGGATTATTGATACGGAATGAGGAAACACCATGAAAAAAGACATTCATCCAAAATGGTATCCTGAAGCGACAGTTACCTGCGCTTGTGGAAATACATGGAAAACAGGTTCCACAAGACCTGAAATCCGCACGGAAGTCTGTTCAAAATGCCATCCATTCTTCACGGGCGAACAGGCACGTTTGATTGATATTGAAGGGCAGGTTGATCGTTTCTATAAGAAACTTCAAGCTCGTCAGGAATATCTGGAAGATAAAGAACAAAAGGCAGCAGAGAAAGTATCTCCCGCACGCCCAATTGGAGATCTTGAGATCGGGAAACGGGCTACCGAAGCGTTAATGGAAGCCGGCATTAAAACAGTTGGTGATCTACTGGCAAAGATGGAAGCAGGTGAAACACCCATCCTAGAGATCCCCAACGTTGGCCGTAAGACATTGATTGACATTAAAAAGAAATTACGACAATTCGGTTATTCGATTCCGGAAGCTGCAGAGGAAATCAAAGTTTAATCGCCAAGGAAAAAAAGGAGCAGATGGGAATACATCTGCTCCTTTTTAATTTAAAAGAGATTTGAGCATCGAGATAATGTAAAATCTGTATAACAATTAAAAATATCATTTGACTAAATGAAAGAGGTGCAGCATGGATCATAATTCTGGATGGTTAGAAGTTATTTGCGGATCGATGTTCAGTGGAAAAACAGAAGAAATGATCAGACGTTTACGTCGAGCGGTGATTGCCAAACAGAAAGTCCAGGTATTTAAACCCAAGATTGATAACCGGTATGATGAGCAAAAAGTAATCTCACATGCTGGTCTGGATTTCGAAGCGATCCCGATTTCTTCTTCTCAAGAATTGCTGCAATACCTGAAAGATGATACAACCGTCGTTGGGATAGATGAAACCCAATTTCTGGATGAAGGTATCATTCCACTGATTGATCAAATGGTTGAACGTGGGATCAGAATCATTGCAACCGGGTTGGATTTGGACTTTCGTGGAGAACCTTTCGGATGTATGCCAACATTAATGGCAAAAGCGGAAAAAGTGGATAAAGTGCAGGCAATTTGCATGGTTTGTGGAGAACCAGCCAGCAGAACCCAGCGTTTGGTTGATGGCAAACCTGCCCATTACAATGATCCGGTTGTGATTGTCGGAGCAGCAGAGATGTACGAAGCACGCTGCCGAAAGCACCATATTGTTCCCAGGAGTTGAATGCATGATCCATTATGAGCAGTATCTAAAAGAAAAATTGATCACTGAAGAGGAACTTCAAAAGCGTATCGCTGAATTGGGAGCTGCCATCAGCCAGGATTATGCCGATTCCACCAATTTACTTTTGATTTGCATTTTACGTGGTGGTGTCCTGTTCTTAACAGACCTTATGCGCCATATAACGGTTCCGCATGCCATCGATTTTATGGCTGTAACATCTTATGGCGTGGGCAATCGTGAATCTCAGGGAGCTGTGCGAATTAAAATGGACCTGATGACAGATATTGGTGGTCGGGATGTGATCATCGTTGAAGATATTGTTGACAGCGGGCATACCCTCTCATCAGTTCTTCAATTGTTATCAACACGGAAACCGGCCAGTTTAAATATCTGCACACTTCTGGATAAAGAAGAACGCCGGGAAGTTGAAGTCCCAATTAAATATCGGGGATTTGTGATCCCCAATAAGTTCGTTTTTGGATACGGACTTGACCTGGATGAGCTTTTTCGCAACTTGCCATTCATTGGCGTGGTAGATCTTCAAAAATATGATGCGCAAAAATCATGATGCAATTTAAACTACAAGAGACTGAGTTCACACAATCAGTTTTTTCTTTTTTACGCTCACTTGAAGAAACTCAAACATTTCTGGTCGGTGGAGCTGTGAGGGATGCATTGTTGGGTAAAACCTCACACGATCTGGATTTCATTGTGGATGGTGATGTATTGGCTTCAGCACGCAAGCTGGCCAACCATATCAAAGGAGCTTTTTATATTCTGGATAGTTCTCGAAACTATGCTCGCGTGATTGTTCATGATGAAGAAGGAATCCGAAATATCCTTGATTTTGCACCCATGCTTCAGAATGATCTGAAAGCCGATTTGTATTCAAGAGATTTTACAATTAATGCAATTGCCTGGGATATCTCATCGAAAGGTGGGGAACTGATTGACCCATGGAATGGAGTATCTGATCTGGAGAAGAGAGTATTGCGTCCCTGCTCTGAAAGGTCTTTTACTGCTGATCCAGTGCGGATGATCCGCGCGGCACGCTTTGCAGTGGAATATAAGATGGAAATTTCAGAGGCTGTACGTGATCTAATTCGTCCTTCGGTTTCGAGACTGGCTGCGGTTTCCGAAGAAAGGAAACGGGATGAATTATTGAAGATCTTTGAAAACCATTGTGTTGCTGATGCGATGGAAATTCTGCGGGACTTGGATATCCTTGAAATCACTTTCCCGGAAGCGCATCGATTAGTAGATTTCAAACAGAGCAGCCCGCACGTACTGGATGGGTGGCAGCATACTCTGCATGCTCTGCAATATTGCGAAGCGATGGCGAATTACATTATTGAAGGTGAACGTGATGAGGGATTATCATCATTATTTCAAGATGTTTATGATTTGATTGATTCATATTCCGCTGATTTAAAACAAACCCTTGCAATGCCTATCACAGTTGACCGATCACTCAGATCTTTATTCCTATTTGCAGCGTTTTATCATGATATTGGTAAACCACTAGATGTGGCAGAGGTTGTTGAGAATCGGATCAGATATAGCCACCACTCCGAATTAGGCGCAAAAGCAGTAGAGAAACGAGCGATTTCAATGGCGCTCAGTAAATTGGAAATACAGTGGTTGGTACGTTTTATAAGCAATCATATGCTGTTGCATAATCTGGAAATTTCCTCCAGTAATGCAGAACAACGCATCACCATGTATCGTTTCTTTCGAGCGGCAAGGCAAGCCAGTCCGCTTGTTGCGCTCTTCTCGCTGGCGGATCTTCTGGCAACATATGATGACACGATAACAAAAGAACGCTGGCAGGCAGGTCTATCCCGCTGCCGCATAGCGCTGACCGGTTGGTTTGAGCAGTATGATGAATTGGTTGCACCTCAACTTTTTCTAAATGGAGATGAGCTGCAGAAGGAATTCCGGATAAAACCCGGGGAAAGATTGGGTTCTTTGCTGGAAGAGTTACGCGAGGCCCAGGCTGCCGGGGAGGTTACTTCAAAACAGCAAGCCAGAGAATGGGTCAGTGCATGGATGCGAAAAGGGAGGGAATAGATAATGGCTGTGAAATTATATTATGAAAAATATGGGACGGGAATTCCGGTGGTATGTATTCACGGATTTCCGCTTGACCATTCGATTTGGAAACCGCTTATACCTTTTCTAGAAACGAAAGCGCAAGTGATATTACCTGATTTGCGCGGGCATGGGAAATCACCGGCACCTGCAGCTCCGTATAGTATGCAGAACCTGGCTGAGGATATCCTCGACCTGATCAATGACCTTGGATTTCCTCAAGTACTCCTGGTGGGGCAATCAATGGGTGGCTATGCAGCTCTGCAATTCGCGCGATCATACCCCGAACGGTTATTGGGATTAGTGCTGGCAGCATCGCATCCCTATGCTGATGATCCCGAAAAGAAAGAAGGGCGTTATGATACTATTAAAGAAGTTCAGCAGGCGGGTGTGGCGAAAGCTCTGGTTGGATTTCCGGTGAGATTATCCCCTGTCCCTGAGATCCAGGAATTTACCCGGCGGATCATTAATAAAACCAGTCTTGAAGGTGTGGTCGGAAGCCTGCAAGCGATGGCGGAGAGAACCGATTATAGTGATGTTCTCCTCAATGCGCAATACCTAACAGCAATCATTCTGGGTGAAAAGGATGTGTTTATTACCAAAGAACAAAAAGAGAAAATGCAAACCCAATTCCCCAAGACCAGATTTTCTATCCTTGAAAATGCTGCTCATATGGTGATGATGGAAAGACCACAGAATATAAGTGAGATCATATTGGAAATTACAAATCAAATTTAGGAGTATGTTCAAAATGGCTTCAAAAGTGTATTTTACCGATATGCGTGTACTGCCAGATTATGGATTGCTGGAAAAATTGGATGCAATCATGAAAAAGGCGAAGATGGACAGTATTGATTTCAAAGATAAATTGGTGGCAATAAAGATAACTTTCGCAGAACGTGGAAATATGGCTTATATTCGACCCGGTTATATAGCCAGAGTTGTAAAGCGAATTCAAGACCTGGGGGGAAAACCGTTTTTGGTGGATTGCAATACACTCTACTATGGATCGCGTTCGAATGCAGTGGATCATCTGGAAACAGCCATGTTAAACGGTTTCAATCGCATAGAAGTGGGCTGCAACGCCATTATTGCCGATGGCTTGACCGGATTAGATTCCACGGATATCCCGATCAATTTAAAACACGTGAAAGAAGCAAAAATAGGCAGCGCTATTGCAGCTGCGGATATCATCATCAGCGTCAGCCATTTTAAAGGACATCAAGGTACAGGTTTCGGTGGGACAATCAAAAATGTTGGTATGGGGAGTGGTTCGCGACGCGGGAAAATGGAAATGCATGCGGCATCAAAACCAATGATCAAAGAAGAAAATTGTGTAGCCTGCGGAAAATGCATCCAGCATTGTTCCCAAAAGGCAATTGCTTACAACGAGTACAAGAAAGCCAAAATTGATTATTCTAAATGTATAGGTTGCGGTCAATGTGTGGCAAGCTGTCATTACGGTGCGGCAGCCGCGCTATATGACCAGAATGCTGCGACGGTGGGCGAAAAAATGGCAGAATATGCTTATGCAGTATTGCTTGGGAAACCCAATTTTCACATTAGTCTGATGATGGATATCAGCCCGGAATGCGATTGCTGGAGCATTAATGATCAAGCCATAACACCCAATATTGGTATAGCTGCATCCTTTGATCCGGTCGCACTGGATCGCGCCTGCGTTGATCTGGTCAACCAGGCTCCTGCCATTGCCACCAGTATTCTTTTCGATAAAGCGAGTTATAAACCCGCGGATGATAAATTTGAGCATATTCATCCGGATGTGACCTGGCGTGATACCCTCGACCATGCTGAAGAAATCGGATTGGGAACCCAGGATTATGAATTGATCAAGATTCGCTAGCAAAAAGGAGAGAGTCATCCTCTCTCCTTTTTTTAAGAAACGATCTATTTGACTTCAATTGTGATTGTTGGTGTTGCTTCGAATACCTCTTCCGATTCGCTGATTGGTGTGGAAGTAGGTTTCCATCCAATATTGTTTTGCTCACACATTGCAATACTATTCTCTGTATAGCAATTTCCTAAATTTCCCTGGACAAGCATTTCAAGTAAATCAACCAAATCATCCTGATTGTCCGATAGAATGATCAACATCGTTCGATCATTTTCTGATTTTAGAAAAAAGAATCCGAATTCATCTTGAGGAACCTGACCTAAACCACCGATATAGATTTGACCTGAACGAAGAGAAGATTGTGTGGGTGTAGGGGTTGGCTCAGTTTCTGATTCTACAGTCCCGCTGGGTGTAGCCTGCTGCACCGAAACGCTCTTGGTTTGTGAGCCAAATTGGATGTCGAATCCTGCCAGATAATCATGGATGGTTTGGTCCGGAGGAATGAACCCTAGCACGATCAGGTCATAATCTTCATCATCCGATTCCAAGAATTCCATAGGAAGGTCCTGCATGGCATACATCTCTTTTAGTTCCCCGATCTGTGCCATGAGTTCCTGGTCAAAGACGATCTTCTCGCTGGCTAGAATACCAATTGGCTGAGAGAATAAGTATGGGAAATCATCAAACGTTTTCTGGCGCTCTCCACTGATTAAAAATTGAACGATGTTGGTTAAGAATTGATAATTATCAGCGACCTGGTAATAGGGAGAGGTGAGAAAGGTGAAATCACCAATCGCCAGCACATTCTCCCCTGATAAAGCCACCAGACACAGATTTCCACCTGTATCGGTTAAGGACGATAGAGTATTTTCATCCCCAGCCATCACATTGAATTCATAGGACGAGATCGTGCGTGCGGCATAAAAAACAACTTCGCTGACATTTTTCGTAAGCTCATTTTTATCTTCTGGTTGGATAAAGACGTTGCGGAAGTTCCCTTCATGTTCATAAACGTTATATGCGTAATCATTGCGAAAAGTAAGATGAAAAGGTTCGAGCAATTTGTTGGCAACCTGTACACTTTCAACCCGCGATATCGCATATTCTGATGAACTGCGGGTTGGATCGGCAATTACCAATAACCGCCCTCCGCGTTCAACAAAAAGCTGAATCTGCTGTATTTCATCTTCGGTGAAATTCTTGGTCGGAGCGATGGATACAAATGCATTTGCTCCTTTCAAGATAGTGCCTAAGTCCTCATTCTCATCCAGTGTGGTAACTTGTACACCCTGCCATTCCAGATCATCAACCAGCACCTCAATTTCGGAGATCTGGTATTGATTGCTGTGGGCTAGATCAAACACAACCATGCCATTTTCACTGGTGTCAATTTTATCGGGTGCAAAAGGCGTAGATAATTCAGGATTGGGGATTTCGAGGCTTAGAAAATCCGGTTCCTGTAAATTTTTGCCTGGGATGTAAATACCCTGGTAATACCACAACGTCCGCGCGATCACAGGAATCAGAAACAAACCTATTGCGATTAATATCGACCTGGCTTTCATGGAATTTCACTCCCATAATCGGGGATATACAACAGGTATATCCCCGATTCTTTCGGGTATCCAGTGGATACCCCGTTTTCATCGAGGATAAAGAAAGATGATTCTTCCTCACTGCTTTCATCAGCAACAGCTTCGGTGAGGTCAATGATCTTATAATGTGCGATATGAGCTAATTGAGCTGCTTTTTCAACTGCACTGCTTCTGGGTGCAACCTCGTCAATCAAGCCAGCTTTGACGGCTTCGCTCGCAGGGTAAAGTTCTCCACGCAATATTTCTTCCTTGCTTAATTTCAAGCGATCACCGCGCCCTAATTCAACCACCTGATAGAAACTCTCTTTAATGAGTTCAATGAAACGTGTGTATCCCTCTCGTTGATTGCCAAATAGTTTATACGGGCCGGTCGAGATCGTTTCTTCAAGAACCATAGGATAGGATGGGAGAGTACCAATCACTCCCACATTCCCGATTCTTGCTGATGGATTGGAAAAGATATAATCAGTGCCCATCGACAGGTAAAATGATCCACTGGCTGAGAGCCCTTCAACCATAGTTACAACAGGTTTCGTCTCCCGCAATTTTAACAATTCAAGATAGATCAATTCAGTATCATTAATCGTCCCACCAGGACTGTCAAGAATAAGGACGACAGCTTTAATCTCGGGGTGGGAACGTGCATAATCAATTTCCTTGATGACCCTCAATGACATTTTTGTATCAATTTCGTCTCGAACGGAAATAATCCCTATAATCGGTCTGGGAATAAAACAGGATAAGATGATACCGGCGATCAATGGCAGGATAAAAATCAGAAACACCGTTCCAAAGCTCATTTCATTGGTTTGGTTGGGTTTATTCATATACACCTCTATACTGCCCTTCAACGAAAATTGTACCTTAAAGAAAACTGTTTTGCTCTGGATAGTTGTCTAGTTTGAGGATGGATCGGCTGCTATCCATTATTGCTGGAGATATTTTTCCAGGATGACTGAATTTGATAATAACAACCGAGATTAATAATTTACTAATACTCTTTCGAATGAATTGCTTTTAGAATAATTAGCAATGCAAAGAAAGAACCTATGAAGAAATATACGTACTTAATAATCGGTGGTGGAATAGCTGCTGCGTCTGCAGTGAATGGGATTCGTGAAAAAGATAAAGAAGGATCTATCGGAATCTTGACCAGCGAAGCATACAAACCATACAGCCGCCCCCCTCTTTCGAAAGATCTGTGGAAGGAAATGCCCGTTGATAAGATATGGCTGCAAATTGAGGATGAAAAAACAGATATCCAGACGAATAATCTGGTTGTTGAATTGAATCTAAAAAACAAATATGTGTCAACACAAAGTGGGGAGGAATTCGGATACCAAACCCTTTTAATTGCGACTGGTGCGGAACCGAAGCGCCTTCCATTCACCGATGAAGATATTATTTATTTCCGGAAATATTCAGATTATTTAAGAGTGAGAGATCTCGCGGAAAAACAGGATTATTTTGCCGTAATCGGAGCAGGATTTATCGGCTCTGAAATCGCTGCAGCACTTGCGCTGAAGGGTAAAAAAGTGTTCTTGATTGAAACCGGAGCAGGCATTGGTTGGAGAGTATTCCCACAAGAAATTGTGGAGTATTTGAATGAACTTTACGTTTCAAAAGGGGTACAGATTCTTGCGAATACAGTGGTTAAGAATATCGTAAATCAAGGCAACTGCCACCGAATTATCCTGAATAATGGTCAAACCATTCAGGTAGATGGGGTAATTGCTGGTGTTGGCGTGAAAGCCAGTTCGCAAATTGCGGAAAAAGCCGGAATTTTTGTCGAGGATGGCATTAGGGTAAATTCATATCTAGAGACATCAGCGCCGGATGTATTTGCTGCCGGGGATGTGGCTGCATTTCATTCTCCTGCTCTGGATAAGACCCTCAGAGTTGAACATAACGATAACGCAAAAAAAATGGGACAGATTGCGGGTATTAACATGGCTAGTGGTAATCTTGAATATGATTATCTCCCCATGTTTTACTCTGATCTGTTTGAAATAGGGTATGAAGCGGTTGGGTTAATTGACACGCGTCTCGATCCCAAAGTGATCTGGAAAGAAGAATTTAAAAGCGGTGTAATTTATTATCGTAAAGAAAACATAATTAAAGGAATATTACTCTGGAATGAATGGGGGAAGGTCGATATTGCCCGGGCAATAATTCGAGAACAAAAATGGATTGAAGAAAAGAATTTTCAAAAGTTGATATAAAAAAGCGCAGAGGCGGAGACTCTGCGCTTTTATCATTTATTCTGTCGGAAAATCAGGGAACCAGAATCCGGCAATCTGATAGGGCTCTTCAGTCTCCAAGACAAGGCGTAAGGTAAGGGATCCCTCACTGAATTGCACTGTGTAATATGAGATGAAATAACCGTCTTCCAAGGTTGTTTTTTCATAGGTGAGCGATTGGAAGTTCCCCATTTTCTGTGAAATCATATCTTGAATACTTATAAATGTGTCCTCACCAGTTGTAGATAGCATTTTTGCGCTAAAATCTTTATGAAAATTCTCATAGTCATCATTTTCAAGACTTGTAAAAAGGTTTTCAGCCATCGGCTGACTGATATCCTGAATGTTTTCAGGTATTGAGAGCGTCTTTGACTGGCACGCAGAGAGTAAGATCAGAAGACAGGCAATAGTAACAATTCGCTTCATACCTAAATCCTTTCGACAAGCAATGAGATTTGATTATTATATCGTTATCCCATCAAGAGAGTAATGATAGACACACAAGCTACCAAGAGTAATCCGTATTCAATAAGTTTTCGGAGTACCTGACCTTCTTTTCCAGCCAATCCTACAGTGGAACAGCCAACGATCACTTTCGCCGGTGCGAAAATACTTCCTAATGCTCCACCAGCAGATTGGGCCGCTAAGATGAGATTCACATTTAATCCCATTAATTGGGCAGTTTGCATATGAAGTTTGGTGAAGAGGATGTTGGAATTATTATTGCTTCCCGAAATGAAAGCCCCCAGCGCACCGATGAACGGAGTAATTGCCGGATATAAAGTAGAACTCACCAGATCGCTCAGCCCCTTTGCTAAGATATAAATCATGCCCGTATGGCTCATGATTACCGCGATGCTAACAGTGAAGAAAATTGCAATACTCGATTGCATTCCACTTTTTTTGACGCTTGCAATGATCTTTTTATAAGATACTTTATCAAGAAAGTTTTTTCTTGAGTAAAGAAGAAATGCTATGACTGATGCCCCCAATAGAATCATTCCCGGATGTGTGAAAAGTGTAATTACACGTCCGTTTTCCGGTGCTGTAACCCAACCGAGGTTAGAAATAATTTCGGGGAATTTATAGGTTAACTTTATCCGGCTTAAAAAATTGTTAAGGAAAGAAATGAGATTAATTGCAAATGATAACAACACAAGGATAAGATAAACGGAGATAGAAAGGAAAAGCGAAGGTTTTGTGTGCTCAGTTCCTGTAACAGGAGTTTGAGGAGGAGTGGTTGATTTCTTTTCTTTCCCAACCAGACCAGTTCTAATCAAAAGAAAAGCTATGCTCAAGGCAGCGATAGAAGCTCCAGTCGTGGCTACAGTCCATAATCCGTTGGTGGCAAGTAGATATTGAACACTGCCCAAGATTGATCCCATGATCAATACGAAGGGTAGATTCTTCAAAACTGAACGGAAACCCGCATAGTAATAGACGATCCATAAACCACTGATAATAGCCATAAAACCGAGCAATTTGGCTGTATCCGGAGCGAGCACAAATCCGGAAATATCGCTTAACGCCATCATTGTCTGGAATGATGAACCCATTGACCCGAATGTGACTGCCCAGCCATGCCCGATGCTGGCCATTATTATTGCGTCAATTGGGTTAATTCCCAATCCAACCAGAAGAGGGGCAGCAACTGCAACCGGGACACCGAACCCCCCCAATCCTTGCAGGAATGAAGTAAATAACCAGGCTAAGAGCAATACTTGGATAATTCTATTGCTAGTGAATGTTGAAAGAGCATTTCCGATAACATGAATAGCTCCTGCGTAATTCGATATATGAAAAAAGAGAAGAGCCATCCAAATGATTAACAGTACATCTCCAGCCAGAAAAACAGCTTTGAAATGTGCATATCCAACCAGCGGGAGATTTGCACCAAAGAAAATGAATGCAATCACCAGCGTGTAGATCCAGCTGACGAATCCAGCTTTGCTCCCACTCCATTTTTTTCCGATCATTAAAAATAAAAAAACCAGGATAGGTGATAAAGATAAAAACCAATGTGTAAGAGTTGAATCCATAGGGTTTCCTTAAAAAGAGAATACATTGAGGATTATAAAGGAATTTTGATATGACCCTTGATAAATGATCAAAATCGGTCGGACTTATACTGAAATTGAAGATTTAAAAGGAAAATTCTCTGAATATGTTCACGAGCTATTAATCCAAATGATTTGAAACCAACTCATTCTTTTGAAAAACGAAATTGCCCCCCACCATGGTAGCCATTATCTGAAATGTATTGTCAAAGAAAGTCAGATCTGCATCATAACCAACTTTCACCAATCCCTTACTGTGAGCCATATTGATGGCTTCAGCCGGGACTCGGGTAGCCATGGGCAGGACATGTTGAAAATCCATACCGCAAAATTGCATCGTATTTTGAATGGCTTTATCCAAAGTAAGTGTGCTTCCAGCGAGGTTTCCATTGGAAATTCTGGCAACCCCATCAAGCACGGTCACTTCCTGCCCTCCTAAATCGTATTTCCCATCAGAAAATCCTGCAGCACGCATGGCATCAGAAATGAGGATGGTGCGATCAATACCTTTCAATGCGATGATGAGTTTCACGATAGCCGGATGAAGGTGAATGCCATCCACGATTATTTGAGCAAAAATGCGCTCATCGGCCAGAACACCGCCAACTGTTCCGGGTTCGCGGTGATGCAATCCCTGCATTGCATTAAATAGGTGGGTGGCCTGGCGCACTCCCAGATCAGCAGCGTGGATGACCTGTTCATACGAAGCGTTGCTATGTCCGATAGCTAATTCAATCCCATGATCCACGCAATATTGGATAAATTCGTCTACTCCCTCAATTTCAGGGGCAATGGTGATCAATTTCACAATCCCAGTTTCAATCCAGGATTGATATTCTTTTTTTTGTGGAGACCTAAAATATTGTGGATTTTGCGCACCTTTATAAATGATATTGATATAAGGTCCTTCAATATGTGCTCCAATCAGGGTCGCGCCCTGAAGATGATGGCGGGAATCACGGATTGTTGTAAGTGCGGAATAAATACTATTTTCGCTGGCTGTCACTGTTGTCGCAAGAAAGGATGTGATGCCATGATTGCTTAAAAAGACACTCATGGCATTCAATGCTCCCTGGGTGGCATCCATCGTATCTGCTCCCATGCCGCCATGAGTATGGATATCAATCAAACCGGGTGTGACGATCAGATCCTGCGCATCGAAACAAATCGAGGGATTCCGGGCATCTTTCTCGGTAGATGGGGAAATTGCTTGAATTTTTCCATCTTTTAGTTCAATAGTCTGATTGGGTAAAAACTGATCGGGTGTGTATATATCTGCGTGGACGATTTTATTAATCATGCATAGATTATATAGAAAAAAGAGTAAGGTGGGAACTCTTGCTGGAATCTTATAAATGAATTTGTAATGCATGTGAAGACAAGCTGCTTATGGGAAATCGGTAAAGTGAAAATTGTTAGAAAAATATTAATACGATACAAATGGATGCAAACACAAATTGGAATACTCTTCCCTATGGTAGAATTGGATTTTAATGTGTTTTATTCAAAAAAGTAATTATTAATCTCTGGAGGTAGCAATGACAGATAAAAAATGGGTGTACCTTTTCAACGAAGTACAAGCTGCTGAAGAATACGCTGGCGATTGGGATGGCGTACGCGGCTTACTGGGCGGGAAAGGAGCAAACCTGGCAGAAATGACGCGTATTGGGGTCCCAGTTCCGCCATTTTTTACAGTAACAACAGAAGCCTGTAATGCATATCTGGCGAATGGGGGAAATTTCCCGGCTGATATGTGGAACCAAATGGTCTCTGCACTCAAAGAAGTAGAAAAGGCATCGAAAAAGGAATTTGGGAATCCCAAGAATCCCTTGTTGGTATCATGCCGCTCAGGCGCGAAAATGTCCATGCCCGGTATGATGGATACGGTCCTGAACATTGGTCTGAATGATGAAACCGCTAAAGGCATGGTTGCTTTAACGGAAAATGAGCGTTTTGTGTATGATGCATACCGGCGTCTGATCTCCATGTTTGGCTCCGTTGTTCTGGGAATTCCTGATGAACACTTTGAAGATGTTCTGGAAAATTTGAAGAAGGAAAAGAAAGCAAAAGCAGATACCGATTTGGATGCGGCTGCTTTAAAAGAACTTGTAGAAAAATTCAAAAAAGTCACGAAGGATGCGAAAGGCTTCGATTTCCCCCAGAATCCGCTCGAGCAGATCAAGCTTGCTACAGAGGCGGTTTTCAAATCCTGGAACAGTAAAAGGGCAATCGATTACCGGAAAGCTGCTGATATCCCGGATGATCTTGGTACTGCAGTGAACGTGGTAACCATGGTATTTGGAAATATGGGATGGACATCCGGCACCGGTGTGGCTTTCACTCGAAATCCATCAACCGGGGAACCCATCCTTTATGGAGAGTACCTGTTGAATGCGCAAGGGGAAGATGTGGTTGCAGGTATTCGCAATACTGAAAAGATCGAAACGATGGGAGAAACCCTTCCTGAGGCGAACAAACAATTTCTTGAAATCGCTGCAAAGCTAGAAAAACACTATCGTGATATGCAAGATGTGGAATTCACGATCGAAAATAAAAAACTATGGATGCTGCAAACGCGCAATGCAAAACGAACCGCACGCGCTGCTGTAAAAATCGCAGTGGATATGGTCAATGAAGGTTTAATTTCTAAAGAAGAAGCTGTTTCACGTGTTACCCCTGCTCAGGTGGATACTCTTCTCCATCCCCAATTCATGAGTGAAACAATCAAAAAAGCACATACCGATGGCTTTTTCTTTGCCAGTGGTGTGAATGCCTCTCCGGGTGCAGCGGTTGGGCAGATCTATTTTGATGCCGATACCGCCGAGAAAATGGCGAAAGAAAAAGGGCAGGATGTCATCATGGTTCGCCCCTTTACAAAACCGGATGACGTGCATGGTATGCTGGCTGCCAAAGGCATTCTGACAAGCGAAGGTGGCGCTACCTCTCACGCTGCAGTGGTTGCGCGCCAGTTTGGCGTACCCTGCATCGTAGGTGCTTCTATGGTCAAGATCGACATGGAAAAGCGCGAAATGCAGGCGGATGGACGATTGGTGAAAGAAGGCGAGTGGATTTCCATTGATGGCGGCACCGGTGAAGCTTTCATTGGCAAACTGGATATGGCTGCACCTTCTTTGGAAGAACAGACCGACCTGATGACACTTTTAAGCTGGGCTGATGCAATCTGTGATAAAGAAGGTATCCGCACTGCTCCACAGGGATGGCCGACGCGCGGTCTGCAGGTTTGGGCAAACGCTGATTATCCAAAAGATGCCCGCAGAGCTCGCTCATATGGTGCAAAAGGGATTGGCTTGTGCCGCACCGAGCATATGTTCTTTGAGCAGGTACGTCTGCCAACTGTACAGCGCATGATCCTTGCAAAGACTTCCGAAGAACGAACAGAAGCATTGAATGAGCTGCTACCTTTCCAGCGCTCTGATTTTGAAGGTCTATTTGAGGCGATGGATGGATATCCGGTGATCATCCGTCTGATTGATCCACCACTGCATGAATTCTTGCCTTCTGAAGAGACCCTGTTGGAAGAAGTAATCACGATGCGTGTTAAAGGTGAGACGAAGGGTCTTGCAGAAAAAGAAGCCCTACTGACAAGTGTGCGGAATATGCATGAATCAAATCCCATGATGGGATTGCGCGGCATCCGCCTCAGTATTGTGATGCCAGAAATTGTTGAAATGCAGGTGCGAGCCATTTTTGAAGCTGCGGCAAATATGACCCTCAAAGGTATTGTGGTCAAACCCGAAGTCATGATCCCGCTGACCGGGCATGTCAATGAACTGAAGTTGATCCAACCACGCCTGGTTGAAATTGCAAAGAACGTTATGCAAGAAAAAGGCGTTAATTTCTCCTATAAATTCGGCACCATGATCGAGATTCCACGCGCTGCAATCACTGCCAAGGAAATTGCAGAAGTAGCTGAATTCTTCTCATTTGGGACCAATGATCTGACCCAAATGACATTCGGCTACAGCCGGGATGATGCGGAACGCAATTTCCTCGTCACCTATGTCGAAAAGGGAATTCTCCCCAAGAATCCTTTCCAGACTATTGACCAGGATGGAGTTGGTGCATTAATGCGCAGTGCTGTTCAAGCCGGGCGTGAAACTCGCATTAATCTGGAAGTTGGTATCTGCGGTGAACATGGTGGTGATCCGGCATCCATTGAGTTCTGCCATACCATCGGACAGAATTATGTAAGCTGCTCACCTTTCCGTGTTCCGATAGCGCGCCTTGCAGCAGCGCATTCCGCACTAAAATATGCTCCCAAAGAAACTAAATAAGATATTCGCGATGTTCAAATAATGAAAAGAGCGGTCGTTCTTAGACCGCTCTTTTTCTTAACCAATATGTGTATAAATAAGCTTATAAATATTGAGGAATTCGATGATCTGTTTCAGATAGGTTTGAGTTTCATCAAAACGGATAATCTCAAGGAAAAGATCCGCATCTCCATTTGAAAGAACTTTCCAATCATAGGCATTGCCCGGGCCCCCGTTATACGCTGCCAGGGCAGCAAGGATATCACCATCCAAATAATTAAGTTGCTGGCTGAGATATCTTGCTCCCAGGGTGATCCCCACTTTTGCAAGGAGCAGATCTTCTACACTGTAGTTTGCTGGCCAGCTATATCGGTCGACAATATCTTTTGCTGTGGCAGGCATGATCTGTGCAATTCCCTGTGCACCCGCAGCCGATGAAATAAACGGTTCAAATAAACTTTCCTGTCTGAGCAAAGAAAGGAGGATTAACGGATGAATATTCACTTCGTTTGCAGAACTGACCACAAGATTGCGGAAATAAGCTCCAAAACGGATATGCGTGAAATAGATGGGAGCGGTCAAGGATGTTAAATCATCCATCCCCGCCATATTCAGGAGGTCGCGACAGGCGAGAATGGCAGGTTTATAGAATCCAAGATCATACAGATAATTCATCAACAGATATGTATTCAAAGGATTTGAATTTTGGTCTGCGCGGATTGATTCAAATTCATTGCTGGCCAGATCATAGAAACCCAGTTCCCAGTACAATTTTCCGCGAATTATTCTTGGATCACTGCTCATATCTCCCAAGTTTTCCAAGCTGGTTTCGCTGGGAATGCTGAACGTAGCTCTTAACCAACTTTCCGCTTCGCTTCTTTCGGCTTCAAGATCATAGCCTAATTCATAGGGCGCGGAGATTTGTATACTATCACTGTTATTTAACAGGTCACCGGCTCGAATCCCATAATAATCGGTAGGATCAGTGCTTTCAGCTTGCTGCCAGGATGTCTTCGCTTCATCTTCTTTCCCCATTTTTCGATATGTCTTTCCTAACCACAAATAGGCGCTGGCTTTTTCTTCGGTCACAGCGGATAAAGCTAGACAGCGTTGGAAGGTTTTCAATGCTTCTTCATATTTTTCTAAGCGGTAATAACTGATACCGGAAAGGAATAGGGCATGGTAACTGTATTCATAGGTCGGATATTCATTGATCAAACGCGCCCAAACCTGAGCAGCCTGTTCCAGATCGCCATTATATTCGAGTGTTCTTCCTGTAATATACAAGAAATAAGGTGCATAACTTGATTGGGGAGACCGGGAGACAAATTCAAGCCTGGTTTGCACCGAAGCTTGATAGTCACCAGTATCTGCATACGCATCTCCGGGGGTATTCCAGTAGATGAAAGCAATTTCTTCCCAGGCATCATCCCAGAACTGATTGTTCGGATAATAATCGATGAGCAACTGGTAACTTTCAATGGCTTGCTGGTACTCACCATTGTAGTAATGGCTCAATCCCTTGAAATAATACACAGAACCATCATGTTCAGGATTCGCAGCCAGGTACCGGTCAAATGCCTGAACTGCATAATAATAAGAACCGGCATAGTAATCGACGACACCGCGCGCGTATTCATCAACGGGGTAGTTATTATTTACCAGGATGGAAAGACTGGTAAAACTGTCATATGCCATCGGATATTTCAAGACCGAATCCAGGAATCGGGTATAGGCCTGGTCCGTGAGACCTAATTCCAGGTAAGCCTGTCCTGCTAGTAGATTAGCAGAAGCGCGCTGGTAATCATTGCTGGCCAGGTCATACGCTGATAAGTAATATTGAATAGCTGTGTTGTAATCTTCAAGCGCTGCGTATTCCTGGCCGATCTTAAGGTTGATGGCAGCCGAATCTGGCGCTGGATCAGCCTGGGAAGCGGTCTGCAATGCATAAATAGCCCCATAATGGTCTCCAGCCAGAGAGGCAGCATTTGCCTGCAGCTGAAGTACGTACGCGTCAATGATTCCGGGACTCATAGCCCGAAACTGCGCATAGGCGTTTGCAGCCTGTTGGTATTCTTCTTGTTTTTCATAACAGGAGCCCAACAGGAAATATGTATTGGCAACTACCTCTGTCTCTGCATATTGACCAAGAATATGGGTGAAGGCATCAATCGCTGCAGGATAATTTCGTTGTGCAATGTAAACTCTCCCTGTTCCATATAATGCCAGAGCTTTTTCTTCGGCATCTTTACTGTTCTGAAAAGCGGAATTGTATTCTGCTAACGCATTTTCAAGGTCACCGGAAAATAAGGACGCGTCTGCTTGCTCAAGGCGTATTTCTGGCGTGGCTGTGGCAGTCGCGGTTGTCTCAGGATCGGTCGAGGATGAAGCAACCTGCGGATTTTCGGTGCTATTATCCTCGGTAACCATCTCTACCAGCGATTTTGAAATGGAGCACCCGCTACTGAGAAACATTGCAGCAATAAGCGTTAGTACCAATATTTTTTTCATGAATTTATTCCTTTGCATTATAATTATAAAGGATACGTTAAAGGATACGTTCTTTGACAAACCTTTGATTACATGCTAAACTTTGAAAGGACAAATCTCTGGCGCTCTCCATGGAGGGCGCTTTTTAGTGAGCGCTTCATGAGAACAATTGAATGGGATGAAAAAAAACAATATCTGAAAATCATTGATCAGCGACAGCTTCCTGAAAAATGCGAATATATCTATCTCAGTAATTATAAAGCAATTGCAGATTCCATCCGATCGATGGCAGTACGTGGTGCGCCAGCTATTGGTGTGACGGCGGCATATGGCATGGTTCTGGCTGGTTACCAATCACCAGCCAAGGATAGGAAGCAATTTCTGGCTGATTTGCAAGCAGCCGCAAAAGAATTGGAAGATGCGCGACCGACAGCCGTGAACCTCCCCTGGGCATTGAAGCGGATGTTATCCGTGGTCGAGGATCTGGAAGTTCCGCTATCTGAAATAAAAATCGCCTTGCTCACAGAAGCGAATGAAATGGCGGAAGAAGATATCGTTGTTAACAAAACTATCGCTAAAAACGGAGCACCGCTGATCAATGATGGAGACACCATCATCCATCACTGCAATACCGGTGCTCTTGCCACAGTCGATTGGGGAACAGCATTAGGAATTATTCGTTTTGCCTTTGAGGAAGGCAAACATATTCACGTGTTGGTAGATGAAACCAGGCCGCGCCTTCAAGGCGCTCGCTTGACCGCCTGGGAACTTCAACAGTTGGGAATTCCATTTGATATCATCAGTGATAACGCTGCCGGTTATTTCCTGAGCACCGGTCAGGTGCAAAAGGTCTTTTTTGGTGCAGATCGGGTAGCTGCCAATGGAGATGTAGCTAATAAGGTCGGTTCTTATATGCTGGCTTTGGCAGCGAAAGATAATGCTATCCCCGTTTACAGTGTTTTCCCAACCTCAACGGTTGATCTCAGCATACAAAATGGAAAGCAAATCCCGATCGAAGAACGGGACCAGGAGGAAGTACTGGCATTATCATTGAAAGGGCAGCGGGTGATGCCCGAGGGAGCAACCGCGCGGAATCCTGCTTTTGATGTAACTCCCGCACGGTTGATCACTGCCTATGTTACTGAACTGGGCGTTGTGAGACAGCCTTTTTCAGTTCATTATAAAGAATACCTTCGCTTGAAAGAAGGATAAGGAGTCTGCGCGTGTCAATTGTGTGTACTGGTTCCATCGCATTTGATTACATCATGTCTTTCCCCGGTTATTTTAAGGATCACATCATACCGGATAAACTTGAATCCATCAGCTTATCATTTTTGGTGGATTCGATGGTCCGCCAAAAAGGCGGAACAGCTCCCAATATTGCCTATAACCTGGCTTTATTGGGTGAATCCCCAAAACTAATGGGAACAGTTGGCATAGATTTCGAGGATTACCGCACATGGTTGGAAGAAAAAGGAGTAGACACTTCCCTTGTGAAAGTGATCCCGGGGGAATACACCGCTTCCTTTTTCGCGAATACAGATTTGGGGAATGCACAGATCGCCAGCTTTTACACAGGAGCCATGGCCTATTCGAAAGATCTTTCCATCAAAGACCTGGATAAACAAACGATTGATCTTGTCATGATCTCCCCCAATGATCCAACAGCCATGAAACGCTATGTGGGTGAATGTATCGAGCTCGGAATACCCTACTTATTTGATCCCGGACAGCAGGTTGTGCGTGTTGATCCTCAGGACATCGTTGAAGGTGTACACGGAGCACAAAGTGTTTTCATCAACGAATATGAATTTGAACTGATCCAAAAACATACCGGAATGACAGCCAACGAAATCATCAATATAGTTGATTATCTGGTTGTCACCTGCGGTGAGTGTGGGTCGGATATCTATGTAAAGGATGAGCATTATAAGATCCCTATTGTTCCGCCAGTAAAAGTGGCGGATCCGACCGGAGTGGGAGATGCGTTCCGGGGGGGATTCCTGCGCGGCCGACGGCTGGGGTATGATTGGCAAACAGCCGGGCAAATGGGAGCTCTGGCTGCGACCTATTGCCTCGAAGAACGGGGAACGCAAAATCATTCTTATAGTCTGAAAGAATTTGTTTCTCGCTACCGGAATTATTTTGATGACCAGGGAAAATTGGATTCTCTGATAAAATCAACCCATTGAAGAGAGGAATTGATCAATGTCTGAATATGATGTAAGAGACTTAAATCTGGCAGAAGGCGGCAATTTACGCATGGAGTGGGCTGACCGCGAAATGCCTGTACTGCGCCTGATCCGCGAACGATTTAAGAAAGAAAAACCGCTGCAGGGTATTCGTGTGTCTGCTTGTTTGCATGTGACTACTGAAACTGCGAATTTAATGATGACATTACAAACTGGTGGTGCCGATGTTATCTTGACGGCTTCCAACCCTTTATCAACCCAAGATGATGTGGCAGCCGCATTGGTTTCTCGATATGAGATCCCGGTTTTCGCGATCAAAGGTGAAAGCAATCAAATATATTACAAACACATCCATGCAGCACTTGATCACAAACCGCATTTCACCATGGATGATGGGGCGGATCTGGTCAGCACACTCCATAAGGATCGACGGGATTTGTTAGAGAATGTGCGGGGCGGTACCGAAGAAACGACCACAGGAGTCATTCGCCTGCGCGCAATGGCAGCCGATGGCGCCCTTAACTATCCCATCATTGCCGTGAATGATGCCATGACCAAACATCTCTTCGATAACCGCTACGGAACCGGTCAATCCACGTTGGATGGGATCATTCGGGCAACCAACGTTCTTCTCGCCGGAAAAACATTTGTTGTGGCCGGATATGGTTGGTGCGCGCGCGGTTTGGCAATGAGAGCCAGAGGCATGGGAGCAAATGTGATCGTTACCGAGGTGGATCCACTACCGGCACTTGAAGCGGTCATGGATGGATTCAGAGTGATGCCGATGCAGGAAGCGGTCAAATACGGCGATATTTACTGTACATTAACCGGTGACCTTAACGTGCTTGATAGATGCCATTTCGAAGGGATGAAAGATGGCGCGATCATTTCAAACTCAGGTCATTTCAATGTTGAAATCAATATCCCTGCCCTTGAAGAAATGTCGGAATCAAAACGACATGTACGGCCATTTGTGGAAGAATATGTTCTAAAAGACGGTCGGCGGATTTATCTGTTGGGAGAAGGTCGTCTGATCAATCTGGCAGCGGCTGAAGGGCACCCTGCCAGTGTTATGGATATGTCTTTTGCCAACCAGGCTCTGAGCCTTGAATATATGACCAAACATAGTGACGAAATGGAAAATAAGGTGTACGGTGTACCTGAAGAAATTGACCGCGGAATTGCTAAATTAAAATTGAAAGCCATGGGTGTCGAAATCGATGTTCTCACAACCGAACAGGAAAAGTATCTGAAATCTTGGGAACACGGAACGTAAAAATTCTTGTGGGTGTCTAAAAAAAGCAAATAATGACACTCACACAAGACAAAACTGGCGATTCAATAATCGCCAGTTTTGCGTTTATAAGACAATATTAACATCCTGCCATACAAATTAAAATAATTGGTATGCTTGGAAACATACTCTTCCTGCTTGAGCAAGCGATTTTTTATCCGAATGTTATCAGGTTGCGTCCGCTGGATTTACTTTGATACAAAAGTCGGTCTGCTCGCTCTAGAACACTTTTTGGCGTATCGAAAGAACTGAAAAGGGTAGCACCACAGGATATCGTGGTGGAAATCTGTGTTCCATTGACGCTATAGCTTGAAGCAGCGACTAAAGAGCATAATTTCTCGGCAATAATTTTAAGTTGAAAAGCATCTGTTTCGTAAATGAGGGTAATGAATTCCTCTCCTCCCCAACGTCCAAGAAAATCTGTAGAGCGCAGTGACCTTCGCATTGTTTGAGCGACCGATGTTAATACTTCATCACCTATTTCGTGCCCGAAGGTATCATTGATTTTTTTGAAATGATCAATATCGATGAAGATAAGCCCGGTTTCACCGGGTGCCGATTGCAATTCACTCAAAGCAGAGCGAATTCGTAAATTGGTTGAACGTCGGCTTCCAACCCCGGTGAGCTTATCGAATTCCAATTCTTGGGTAAGAGATTGAACTCTCTTTCTGGTTATAAATAATTCTTTATTATCGGTGAAGGTTTCTACTGCACCGATGATATTCCCCGAGTCATCCAGGATAGGAGAGGTATGCACCACAACCGGCACACGATAACCTCTTGCATGACGTAAATAAACATCCTCTTTTCGATGTTTCCCATCCTTGATGGTGTTGGCCAGTGGACATCCATTTTGGCATAAATTAATACCCTCTTCATTTACATGATTTAACACGTTCTCTGCGCAAATTCTCCCGATTACCTGTTCAGCACTAAACCCCGAAATGCTTTCGGCACTATTATTCCAATATGTGATCCGCCGATCCCGGTCGACAAAATATACACCTTCAAACAGGTTATCAATCAGATTTTTATAGAAAGTATCCTGTGATTTCTTTTTCATTCCTGCAAAATGATGGCACGATTTTCAAAGACTGCCCAGCGTTCCAGGAAAGTCTCCAAGATTACATTATACGTCCATTCACTATCCACCACTGTAACCGTTGAAAGATTATAGCCGGTGACAATCCAGGTGTGTTCGAAACGAGCAACGGGCACTGTATTCCCATTGGAGGCGGTATAAAAATTCCGGTCAATTTCAAAAGGTAGATTGACGATCCATACGATCACAGGGCGATCATTGGCGATTTCGCGCTGCAGGTCTTCATACGTCATATTCTTGACCGCTTTTGCATTCAACCCATACTCGCGCAAGACGCTCGCAATGGGAGGGGGATAAACACCGTACCCATCCGGCGGTAATTGTCCCATTTCCCCATTTAGGTCACCAACAAAACCAAGTTCAGGATCATCGGAAAGCGGGATCTTGGCAATGAATTCCGTTTCATCAATGGATATACCGAAGTAACGTGCCCAATCAACCGCTGAACGAGCTTCGCAATCCAGAGCGGTCATTTGCGGCATACCATAAACCCCCGCGATGTAATGCGAAGCAGGAATGGATACCTCTGTTGGAATGGGTGCAACGGTATTGGTTGGCAGCAGCGGGCTGGTTGCGGTTGGAACGAGATGAATGACAGTAGATGAGGCAGTCTGTGTGGGATTTGGTTGAAAGGCGGTGGGGGTTGGTTGGCCGGCTTGGTAATCAGCCAGCGTTCGGATCGTTTCTTTCTCTCCAACATGAAAAAAATCGGAGAAATTAAAACCCAACCAGCCTGCACCGGCTATTCCAGCCAGGACGCACAGTGTGATCACGCTAAGGACAACAAGGATCGTTAAACCGCCAGGGATTCGTTCACCAGTTTTCATGATAGTTCAAGGATTATGAATGCAAGAATGCTGCCAATTATAGCAGTTCTATTTGATTTTTCATTACGAGACTCGAATTTTAGAAAGGTTAGAGGTTTTCTATTTCACCCTGATCTTGGGGTTCATCGTCATCAAAACTGGGCAATTGCGCTCCAAGGGCCCGTTCGCGCACAGCTTTTTCAACCTCAGCACAGATTTCCGGATTCTGCTGCAAGAATTCTTTGGAATTCTCACGCCCCTGACCAAGCCGGACATCCCCAAAGGAATAGAAAGCGCCCCGCTTGATGATCACATCCAGCTCGGTGCCGAGATCGAGAATATCTCCCACTTTGGAAATGCCTTCGTTGTACATGATATCAAATTCTGCTGTGCGGAAGGGTGGGGCAACTTTGTTCTTGACCACGCGCACGCGTACCCGGTTCCCGATGATCTCTGCTTGACGTTTGATGGATTGGATGCGGCGCACATCCAGCCTGACGGAGGAATAGAACTTGAGCGCCATACCTCCCGTCGTTGTTTCGGGATTTCCGAACATGACGCCGATCTTCTGGCGCAATTGATTGGTGAAAACGACCGCAGTGTGTGTTTGATTGATGGCGCCGGATAGTTTGCGCAGTGCCTGCGACATCAAGCGCGCCTGCATACCCATGGTGGCGTCGCCCATATCCCCTTCGATCTCCGAGCGGGGAACCAAGGCCGCTACGGAATCCACGATCACCAGGTCCAGCGCGCCGGAGCGCACCAGGGTCTGTACGATCTCGAGCGCCTGTTCGCCAAAATCCGGTTGGGAGATCAACAGGTCATTGATATTCACGCCAACCCTGGCTGCATAAGCCGGATCGAGGGCATGCTCCATATCCACAAAAGCCACCGTGCCACCCATTTTCTGGGCCTCGGCTGCCAGGTGCAAACAAAGGGTGGTTTTTCCGGAGGCTTCTGGTCCGAATATCTCGCTGACCCGGCCGCGCGGGATGCCGCCCACACCCAGGGCGATATCCAGTGAAAGGGAACCGGTGGGAATGGAAGCGACTTCCATGTGGGAGGCCTCACCCAGGCGCAGGATGGAGCCATCCCCGTATCGCTTCTTGATATCATCCAGCGCTTTATCCAGAACAGCCTGTTTGGCTTGGTCTACCTGGGGTTCATTGTTTTTTGCGGGCATGGTTTTCTCCTCCACCAAAATTTTTCATCACTGAGTATATTATATCTCCAACGGGTTGAATATAGCAAGGATGTTCTAAAATGATGCGATAACAAGAAATTTAAGATGAAGTTCTATGGAAATTGATCATTTATAATTTAAAGTAATAGTACAATGGAGATGACTGATATTATAGGTAGCGGGGTTGAGAAAAGGGGTTCATAATTTATGTATCAGAAAAATAAATTTTTACTGAAAAGATTAACGTCTTACAATCGCTTATTTCTAATTGGATTGGTCTTGATTAGTATCGGGGTGAGTTTGTTCTTCACCTTGAATGAGATCAATCGCGACCAAGCGCTGGAAGCCGTGCAGGATTACTGGCGCACCGATTACGATATCCTGGTGCGCCCGGCAGGTAGTACTTTTCTTTACGATGAAACCGGAAATCGCCTGGTCGAACCAAATTTTTTATCCGGGCAGCAGGGCGGCATCACCGATGAACAGCTTGAATTGATCAACTCCATTGAAGGTATCGAAGTTGCAGCACCGGTGGCATTCCTGGGATATTTCCCGCTGGGGTTGTTGATCGAGGGTGAAAAAGTGAATGATGAGCCTGCCAATGCAGAAGCACCCTGGCTGGTCTACAAGGATGTGCGCACTTTCACCATGAATGATGGCTGGCAGGATGCAATATCTTCGGATACTGTATATACCATCGAAAACCACACCGATGCCTTTTCCCTGGAGCCCAATACGGGCGCTGTAAGTTTTATCGGTGAAAATGGGGAGGAATATCTGCTGCCGCAAAGCATCACTTCCGTCTTCGCAAATCCTTCTAGTGGAAAAAATAAAATCAGACTCAGCGGAAAAGAGGACTGGGAAAACGCTCTGGCGTACTACGAACGCGAGCAAGAGCAGCCTTTTTATGGGCACACATATAATGGACTATTCAATCTTTACCTGCCGGTGGCTGCC
>LDZU01004492.1_pt1 | contig 26461 bp, 19 predicted proteins | sample 615531 | NCBI WGS metagenome assembly LDZU01 (sample SAMN03408293, study PRJNA278302) | terrestrial metagenome | isolation source: oil reservoir sample SB2 | place: USA: Alaska, North Slope, Schrader Bluff formation | collected 2011-09 | reverse complement strand
CGCAGAAATGAATGCAGGAACGGCCCAGGGGATGATCAACAGTGTTCTATATATCTTCTTTCCCTTAAGTCTCTGATCATTCAGCGTGATTGCCAGCGCCAGGCCAATCACGAATGAGAAGAGAACGCTGAGTCCTGCCCAGGTAAAAGTCCAGCCAAAAACCTGAAAGAACGGTCCCCTAATTTTCGGATCCTGGAACATCCTGACGAAATTCCAGAAACCGACATCAGATATGTAACCCTCAACTATGAATTCGTTGCCATTTGCATCTATATCGTAGAAAAAGCCGCCTTCTTCTAACAGGGTCCTCCCCGACTGCCTATTATAGACAACGGTCTCCTGAACGGCTCTTCCGGCCGAAAAGGTCGTTTCGGCCCTCAAAGCATATTTCCTTTCCGTTGTTGCAAAGGTAGTGTAGAGAGAGTTCGGGAACAGCCTGACCTGATTCCCTTCACTGTTTGTGAACTCTGCATTTCGCAGCCAGATTCCTCTTATTTCACTGAAATAGAATGGTGCGTTTGGCCTCGTAGAACTGTCCTGCGGAGAATAGAAGTATATGAAGCGCTCACCCGAGTCTGCACGGATTGCGAGGATCCTGTCATCGGGAGATCTCGACAGAGTGTAGTTAACACTCCCAATCGAAAAGCTGTCCCCGCTTACCTCAAACATTTTGGCTGTGGCCAGCGTGATATTTCCTGCAGCGTCTCTGCTGATTGCCTGTGGTCGTGGAGCGGCAAATAAGCTCCCGTCATCCCTGGAAGTAAGCAGAGTAATGAATCTGTCAGTGGGGTTGTAGTTGTCGAGCTCGATAAAAATAGAGAACTCGAATTCTTCAGGGCTCTCAGGGATGTAGAAGTAATCGCTGAGAAGTTTCTGAATCGACTGCTGTCTGGTGAAGAGATGTCCGGTTCCGTAATTAGTGAAGGCAGTTCTGAAAGTGTAGTACATAGGATATAGGGTGAGAATGAAAAGCAGGATCATAGCGGGAATCATGTATCTGTATGGATAGCCTTTTGGATTCAAAGCGATTATGTCGATAAGCAAGGTTAAGACGACCATCGTGACCATAAGACCGAAATTTCCATCGGCGTACAGCAGATATATGCTCCACAAGGAAAATGCATTGAATACTGCGAGAATAGCCAGAGAAAAGAGAAAGATTACAAATCGCCTTCCACTCAAGGTAATCCCTCCAGGCAGTTAAGCCAGAGCGCGGGAGATATCCCGCGCTCAGCCTAACCAAGTTTAGAGATGTGAATAATACAAAAGGGATACTAGTTTCCTATAGAGGTCTTTATTTTCTCAACTGCCGAATTGAAGGCGTTCTCTACCGTATCTTGGCCATTGATGATAAGGCCAAGCGCGTCACCCATAGCGCCCCATACACTTGCCATTTCAGGTACGTTAGGCATTGGAGTTCCTACGGAAGCACTCTTAGAGAACTGCAGAACGTCATACAGCTCTGGACCTGCGTCGGCTTCAATGAAGGAGAAAACGTCCGCCCTTGCCGTTCCCCTTCTTTCCCCGAGGAACATGCCGTACTGACCGTCGAAGCTGCCGATGTAGTTTACAACGAACTCAGTGGCCTCAAGTTTGCTTGGAGACTTGGAGTTTATCATGAAGCCCTGTACTCCGACGAATGGTCTCGGAGTTGTACCATCGTCAAATGTGATTTCACTGAAAGGAAGAATCGCGTAGTCGATACCTGTATCACGGTAACTTGGGGTTGCCCATATACCGTTAACGATGAATGCGGCCAGTCCGTCTTTGAACAGAGAGTCCATAAGGTTGTAGTTTGGACCTCCTGGAATTAGGCCTTTGTCGAACCAAGATTTGATGAGATTTCCGCCTGCAATCGCGCCTTCGTTGTTCAAACCTATGTCGGTTACATCAAGCCCCTCAGCGGTTTCCTTGAAGATGTAGCCGCCTCTTCCCAGTATGAAAGGAGCAGAGTGATAGAAATCCCCAACGGCGTAGATCAGGCCGACAACTTCGTCATCTGAAACTTCGAAAGCCAGTTCTTCAAGCTCTGAGATTGTTTTCGGAGCTTTGAATACGAGATCCTTGTTGTAGATGATTGCAATCGCTTCAATAGTGTAGGGGACACCGTAGAGGTTTCCACCGTAACTGAAGGCATCTAGAGCAACATCGTAGTACTGATCTGCCTCGGGAAGAAATGGAATCGGTTCGATAAGGCCGTTGATTGCAAGTTCTCCGACCCAGTCGTGTGCACCAACAATAATATCGGGGCCCTCTCCGGCAGGAGCCGCTGTGAGGAACTTAGACTTTATGTCTCCAAAATTCACCTGCTGTATCTCCACCTGAATGCCATAGTCGCTTTCGAAATCAGCGGCAAGCTTCTCAAGTGCCGGGATCTGATTTTCCGAGGACCAAATCACCAATTTCGCGCTTGCAAACGATAACATCACAATTAGCAAAACAAGAACAGCTGTAAGCTTTCTCATCTTTAGAACCCTCCTTTAATAGAGTAGGGATACTCCCTGAGTAAATTGTATCAGAAAGTTCCGTTTTATTTAAGCTGTGTTACTGCTGCTAAGAAATAAAAAAACGCCCTCATTCTCCGTGAAGGCGTCCATTCCTCGTTGATGATCCGCTATTGACTCTAAAAGTGCGTTAGTTCAGGTAAACATTGTTAATATTACGAATCAAACTGGATATACTGTGATTCCCTCTTTGAAGTCTTTTGCAACGTCAAAGTCGATCCTTAATGAGTTCTGGTATCTTTGAGCAAGAAATCTCTTTCCAACCTCGCCAAGAAGAAGGTAGATCAGAAGGTCTTCATCATTTTGTGCCAAAAGACCTAACTCGCTCCTGCCCCTTTCCACTTCGGGATCGAGAGTATCGCCAGGTCTGTGCGAAATCGACTCTTCGACTCCCATGACACGGGATTTCAAGGATTTCTCGATTTCTGCGGGCGGAGAGCCGTAAAAGCCTTTTATATACCTCTCGACTTCTTTCGTGATCGTTTTGTATCTCTCTTTGTTCATCACATTCAAGACGGCCTGAACACCTACTATCTGAGACGTTGGAGTCACTAGTGGGGGGTATCCGAGATCGGCGCGGACTCTTGGTACCTCTTCAAGAACCTCTTCGAATTTGTCGCTCATATTCTGTGATTTGAGCTGATTGATCAGATTGGAGTACATTCCTCCGGGAATCTGATTCTCCAAGACCGAGGTGTTTATCGTAAAGCCGGCATCGGTGCCGCTGTGATTTCTCCTAACACCGGCAAAGTAGTCGTTTATCTCTTTCAGGAGCGGATAATCGGGCCGGTCTGCAAGTCCGATATCATGTAGAGCTGTCCAGATACTTTCTACTCCGGGCTGTGAAGTCCCAAATCCCATTGACGAGGTCGCCGTATCGAGTATATCGGCTCCCGCCTCTGCACTCTTTAGATAAGTCATGCCTGCGATTCCCGTAGTGAAATGAGAATGCACTTCCAGCGGGATCGAATGTCTCTTCTTAATCTCGTTTACAAGCGTGGTTGCCGTTCCAGGCTTAAGGAGGCCGGCCATGTCCTTTATACAAAGGGAGTCTGCGCCAAGCTCCACGGCTTTATCGGAAATCTCCACGAAATAGTCGACATTGTGAACGGGGCTTGTTGTGTATGACATTGCCACCTGGAGATGCATTCCACTTGCCTTAACTGCCTTTGCAGATTTTTCGAGATTTCTGAAGTCGTTGAGGGCATCGAAGATTCTTACGACATCGATCCCGTGCTTTGACATAGTCTTCACGAAGAGCTCCACAACGTCATCCGCGTAGTTCCTGTAACCCAGTAAATTCTGGCCCCTGAGAAGCATTTGAAGCTTCGTCTTTTTGAATTTCTCCTTAAGGACATCGAGTCGTTCCCAGGGATCTTCATCAAGGTATCTCACGCAGGAGTCGAAGGTCGCTCCACCCCAGACTTCAACGGCATGGTAACCCACTTGATCGACAAGAGGGGCAATCTTCGCTAATTCGTTAGTTGTGACCCTTGTAGCCAGAAGTGACTGGTGAGCGTCCCTCATCGTAGTATCAACGAAACAGACTTTTCTCAATTTAGTGCCTCCTCTCTGTGTACAATACAATGATAGAGGAGTGATGTTATGCGATCAAATAAAAGAGATTACGAATTCGACATAATTGTCATAGGTGCCGGCCATGCAGGGATTGAAGCTGGTCTTGTCAGTGCCAGGATGGGTATGAGAACACTTGTTCTAAATATCAACCTTGATACCGTTGGGTGGACTCCGTGCAATCCGGCAATGGGAGGTCCGGCGAAAGGGATCGTTGTAAGAGAGGTTGACGTTCTTGGCGGAGAGATGGCAAAGTCGACCGATAGGGCATCGCTCAACATTCGTGTCCTTAACACCAGCAAAGGAGCCGCCGTCAGGGCATTAAGGGCACAGGTAGACAAGAACAGATACAGTCAGATTATGAAAAGAGCCCTCGAAATGCAGGACAATCTCCAGTTGCAGAGTGGAATCGTGAAGGCTATTGAAACCGAGAAGGGTCGTGTTACGGGTATAGTGACTCACTTCGGTCTCAGATATTCTGCACGGTCTGTGATAGTCTCTTCCGGTACATTTTTGGGAGGGAAGATATTCATTGGGCCGCATGAGTTTCCAGCCGGTCGGCTGGGCGAGTTCCCGGCTACAGAACTGACGGGCTCTCTTAAATCGATCGGATTCGAAATGAGACGCTTCAAAACCGGTACTCCCGCAAGAATCGCGGGCAGGTCCATAGATTTCGACAGGATGGAACGTCAAGGAACAGCCCAGAGTCAGCTGGCCTTCTCGTATTTCTCCGAACCATTCGTGCTTGCAGACGACCACCCATGCTGGCTTACCAGAACAAATGAAAGGACTCATGACATCATTAAGAGAGATCTTCACTTCTCCCCCCTTTATGGAGATGTGAAACTTATCGATTCCAGAGGGCCGCGGTACTGTCCCTCAATAGAGGACAAAGTGATCAAATTCTCTTCTAAAGAAAGCCACCAGCTTTTTGTTGAACCTGAAAGCGCCCTGAGTGACGAATACTATTTGAACGGCCTTTCCACAAGCCTTCCCTATGAAACTCAGCTGGAGATGATAAGGACGATCCCCGGACTTGAGAGAGCTGAGATAGTCAGGCCAGCTTATGCAGTGGAGTACGACTATATAGATCCGACTCAGCTCTTTTCCACTCTTGAAAGCAAGCGGGTCGAGAATCTTTATTTCGCCGGTCAGGTGAATGGTACGAGCGGCTATGAAGAGGCTGCGGGACAGGGACTGATAGCAGGCATAAATGCATCTGCGAAATTGATGGGAGAGGAGCAGCTCGTTCTCGGCCGTTCAGAAGCTTATATAGGAGTCATGATCGACGACCTTGTAACCAAAGGTGTCGATGAACCTTATAGACTCCTGACATCCAGGGCGGAATATAGATTGCTTCTAAGGCATGATAACGCTCACATAAGGCTCTCGGAGTATGGTTGGAGATATGGACTGATTCCCGAGTGGTTTAGAGAAAAAGTGGTCAGATCGACACTGGAGATAAAGTCGCAGCTTGTCAGGCTTGACAAGACGACGGTTATGCCGTCCGAAGGTCTGAATCAACTGCTTTTGAGCAAGGGAAGCACAAGACTAGATTCCGCCACAAGGCTTTCAGCATTGATGAAGAGGGCCGGTGTCTGTTACAGAGATATCTCGGTATATGATCCGGAACCGATTCTCGATGATGATGTGATCGAACAGGTGGAGATAGAGATCAAATACCGCGGTTATGTAGAAAGGCTTAAGGAGGAGGTCCGGAGACTTGAGGAAATTGATGAGGATCTGATTCCCATAGATCTTGATTATGATGGAGTTTCCAATCTTTCAACCGAAGGAAAAGAGAAGCTGAAGAAGACCAAACCAGCTTCTATAGGTCAGGCAACGAGGATCCCGGGCTTAACACCCTCCGACATAATGAATCTTTCATTTCACATTAAGCGCAAGAAAAAATCGTGAGATCAGAACCAAGTTCGAATCTTATCCAGATAGCAGGGTCTGCAGTGTTTTCTCCAGATCTCTATGTTCAATTGCCTTTCCATCTTTCAAAAGACAAAATGCAGCTCTTATCACAAGAACTCGAGGATACTTCACAGTCATTTCCTGAACCGGATCTGCAGATATCCGAAGACCCACAGAGCTGTTGTTTAGCATTGGACCATCTCCTAAACCTCTTGACACAAGCCATGAGGAATATTATAATCAATTCTGTGCCTGGGCTCGTAGCTCAGTTTGGTTAGAGCTTCCGGCTCATAACCGGGCGGTCGGTGGTTCGACTCCACCCGAGCCCACCAGACATGGCGGCTAAATGCCGCCTTTTTCTGTACTAATTCTATCAGTTTTGCTGCTATTCTTCAAGATAGTTTGCTTAAAGTTAACATATAAGTGACTAATCATAAATAAAGATTAAGGATTATTTATTTAGAATACAGGCTTTAGTTCCGAAGACTTTTTTATCAAAGTCTGTAGACCAACCTCCCGTCAACAAAGGTCATTTCTGCAGGAGTATCTTGAGTTGCCTTCAGTAAATCGACATTGATCACAAATAGGTCCGCCCGATCCCCATAGTTGAGTGAAAATGACTCTGCGCTATTTGCGAGAATGTGTCCATCCAAACTGTACATTTCGATGCTATCTCTTCTTGCGAAAAACCTGTCGGCCGAAGTGAGATTGCGAATCACGGAAGTGCTCTCAACAGGGGAGTCGGTTGATATTGCTAGCGGCACTCCCATGTCTCTCATTTTTTCAAATGGGTAGGCGTCTTTCATACGGGCCGGACCGAATCTCGCCGGCGCGATGATTTTGTCGGAATCAGCAAATATCGGCTGAATAGAGGCCGTTAGCCTTTGATCTGTCATCCGCTTTATTTGTTCTTCAGAGGCAATTTGGACGTGAATCAATCTGTGCTTAAGCGACTCGCTTGCCGAACCTTCGAAGGCTTTCAACGCCTCTTCAAGCGCCCGATCTCCTATCACATGGACGCAAACCTGGATTCCCTCTCTGTCTGCTCTCGTAACAATTGGCTTTAAGTCCTCGGCGGTCATATATAGAACTCCCCTTTCGGCAGGGGAATCGTGGTAAGGTGTTATCATTGCGGCTGTTCGCGCCCCAAGCGAGCCGTCAAGATACAGTTTTGCGGCTCTAAGACTGAAAAAAGGGGTTTCGAATTGCTGTCCAAGCTTGATCAAGTCAAGTTGTTCTTCTTTTGAGACACAGAACTTTTCGTAAATCCTCATATTAGTCGTACTGGACAGGCTTTGCATCAGCAGTTCGTAATCGATTCCGTGATAATCATCGCTGTGAACGGCTGTAACTCCGTACTTGAGGAAGGCTTGCGTTCCTGCGTGAATCGCTTCTTCTACTTCTCTGGGTAAAAGCTTGATCATGCGATCAAGTTCTTCAAGGGCTCGCTCCTTCAGGAGTCCGAGGTCGATATCGGATCCATCCAGTCCGTGAAGCTCTTCAAGACTGAAGAGCTTGATCAAAGGCGAATTTACGGTGGCGATATGACCGCACCTTCTAGTCAGTATCGCGGGTCTCGATGTGATGGAATCAAGTATCTTCCTTACAGGCATAAAACCAAGCACTTCTTGATCCCAACCTCGCGCCCGCACAATTTCACGATCGACTTCCAGTCTTTCTGCAAGTGATTCAATTGAATCGCAGTCCTCAAGGTTAACTCCCAGATCCTTTCTTCCCGTGCTTATGAGGTGAGCGTGGGAATCCACAAATCCCGGGTAAACGAATTTGCCGGCAATATCTATTTCCATTGCTCCTTCAGAGGGAGCTGGGGAGAGAACTCCCGCACTTATGTATAAGTCTCTCCGGAGGTATTTTCCATCTTCTACCGAATAAATTAGGCCGCCTTTCAGCGAGTAATCTGTCATTTTTCTGCTCCGAAACTTGCTGCGATTAGACCTCCTAGAGAGGCGTTGTTTATCAACAAGGAAATATTCGCATCGAGAGTCTTTCCGTCCGAGAGCTCTGCCAGCCTACTAAGAAGATATGGAGTCAGCGCCTTTCCTGAGACGCCATTGGTCTCTGCAGATTTGAGAGCTGATTCTATGAGGGTGCTGAGTTCATCAAAGTTCATTGAATCTGATTCTGGTATTGGGTTTGCGACCAAAACTCCTCCCTCAATTCCCAGCCTCTCCTTTTCTTTCAGAATCTGAACGGCCTCTTCAGGCGAATTTATCGTCAAGTTGATTCTGTAAGGGCTTTTCGAGCAGTGGAAAAGGGGAAAGCAATCGGTTCGGTAACCGACTACCGTTACTCCAAAGGTTTCGAGGAACTCAAGCGTTTTCGGAACGTCCAGTATGCTCTTGACGCCTGCAGAGACCACTATCATTCTCGTTCTCGAAAGCTCTATTATATCTTGAGACACATCCCAGTCGATGCCCCTATGAACCCCGCCAATTCCACCGGTGGCAAAAACTGAGATTCCGCTCGTTCTCGAGATGGCCATTGTGGCGCTTACCGTTGTTGCTGCATCTCTCTTCATTGCTGTCGCATAGGCGATCTCAGCAGTACCGACTTTCAAGACATTCGAGGCCATACCAAGTTTCTTTATCTGTTCATTTGTGAGACCGACAACTATCTCTCCACCGAGAATTCCGATAGTCCTGGGAGTGCCTCCGTTTTCCCTCACGGCTCTCTCCATGTTCAAGGCAGTCTCGAAGTTTATTCCTTTAGGAAGGCCATGAGCTATGACAGTAGATTCTAGAGCAACCTCTTTCTTCAAATGGTTTCACCTCTCGTAAATTTGAGATGCCGGAAAGCATTGGATTTCACTACGAAATCATCGGCTTGACGATAATCAACGTAAGGTGAGGTTGATCTTTGAAGCAGCTTTCCTGCTCCCTGACTGAATCAATTTTATCAGAATGTGATTGAAAAGGAAGAAACGTGATGCTATAATTTGCTCATTGTGCCCCTATAGTTCAACGGATAGAACGGCGGATTCCTAATCCGCAGATGAAGGTTCGATTCCTTCTGGGGGTACCAGAGCGAGGTTATCCTCGCCTTTTTTTGTTGGCAGTTAGCATAACGGATACTAGCACAGAAAAGGCTACTTAGGATTCGCTAATTAGTCGTAAATGCCGTCTTTTGCCTTTGCTTGGGTTTGAGAAGAATTCAATCTGGTCATAGAATTCGAGTGTAGAACACCAACTTTCGAGGAGGTAATCTTGTGGCAGAAAAAAGTCTGTTCCAAAATGCACTGCAGCAATTCAATAAGGCTGCCGATGTAATGGATCTTAGCCAGAGCATGAGACAGGTCTTGTCTTTTCCGAAGAGAGAACTCACAGTCAATTTCCCCGTCAGAATGGACAACGGAGAGATCAGGGTCTTCACAGGACACAGGGTACAGCACAATATCGCGAGAGGTCCAGCAAAGGGTGGCGTTAGGTACCACCAGAACGTTACTCTTGATGAAGTGAAGGCACTTGCTTTCTGGATGACTTGGAAATGCGCCGTGGTAGGCATTCCTTACGGAGGCGGAAAAGGCGGAGTCTGCGTCAATCCGCAGGAGCTCTCCCTAAGCGAGATCGAAAGACTCTCGAGAAGATACTTCTCAGAGATCCAGATAATCATTGGTGAAGGAGAAGACATTCCTGCACCGGATGTGAACACAAACGCCCAGATAATGGCCTGGTATATGGACACTTACTCCATGAATGTCGGTCATTCCGTCCTTGGAATTGTCACTGGAAAACCTCTGGAAATTGGAGGTTCCAAGGGTAGAACGGAAGCTACCGGCCGAGGAGTCAGGGTAGTTGCTGAAGAGGCGCTGAAGTACAAAGATATGGATCCAAAGGGAGCGAGGGTAGCCGTTCAAGGATTCGGCAACGTCGGTTCTTTCGCTGCAAAACTGATACATGAAGAGATGGGTTCGAAGATTGTAGGTATTAGTGACGTTTCCGGCGGCCTCTACAATCCAGATGGTTTCGACATTGACGATCTTATAGCGTACAGGGATCAGAATGACGGAGTAATTGACGGTTATCCAAAGGGTCAGAAGATAACCAATGAAGATCTTCTGGGGCTCGACGTCGACATCCTTGTTCCTGCGGCTCTTGAGAATGCGATAACCGAGAAGAATGCAAGAAACATCAGAGCCAAGATAATTGTTGAGGGTGCAAACGGTCCTATGACACCTGATGCAGAAGATATCGTTCTGGCGAAAGATACTTTCGTTGTGCCCGACTTCCTTGCCAATGCCGGTGGAGTTACGGTCTCCTACTTCGAATGGGTTCAGGGACTGCAGCACTACTTCTGGGATGTTGAAGATGTGAGGAGAGCTCTCCACAAGATCATGAGAGAGGCGTTCGGTTCGGTAGCATCTACAATGAACAAGTACAACATCGACATGAGAACGGCTGCTTACGTTGATTCTATTGAGAAAGTTGCACATGCTACGAAACTGAGAGGGATTTATCCCTAAAAATAGAGGAAGTCGTTTTTCTGGAGCGGAAGACCTGTCTTCCGCTCTTCTAATTCTGTGGAGGGAAAATCAGATCAGGATCTTTCTGACAAAAAGAAGTTATCTTCAACTCTATAGGCGGTAAGGTAGCCTCCGTAAACACATCCGGTGTCGATCCCAATCTTTCCTTCTTGAACGAGAGGACCGCTTATCAGAGGAGTATGGCCGTAAACCACCGTACGATTTTTCAGCGGATTGGAACTCTTGAGAAAGGGTTCTCTAATCCACAAAAGATCATCTGAACTCTGCTTTCTGAGAGGGATGCCCGGCCGTATCCCAGCGTGTACAAAGACGAAGTCGCTCTTTTCGTAGTAAAGGAGAGTTTCGTTTAGAAACTCGATATGATAATCGGGAACCGATCTAATGCTGCCGTAACTCCCGATTGTCGTTTCCATACCGTTGTATGCCCATATTGTGGACCCCTCGGCGCCTCTCAAGTAATCGAGAAACATCTGTTCATGGTTTCCTCTAATGAAGTTGCAGCGATGGTTAACTGAAAGCGCAATCAGGAAGTCTATGACTCCTCTGGGATTGGGACCACGATCCACATAATCTCCGATGAAAACAAGAGTGTCGTCATCTTTGAGCTTGATTGCTTTAATGAGTCTCTTCAGCGGCGACAGGCAACCGTGAATATCTCCAATCGCATATGTCAAGCCAGGAAACCCCTCATCAACAGTTGCCAGAGAAAGGAAATAACTATCCCTGCAACGGGGCTGATGATCCACTCCTTCTTGCTGTCCTTAGAAAAAACTGCACGGAAAGCCAGTCCGGCTAGAACGGAAATAATCACCCAAGTCCAGTGATTTGCAAGAATGAAGATAAATATAGACATTCTCTCAGCGATTCCGATTGAGTCGGTAGCCTCTTCCGGTAGTATACTCCCACGAAGAAAGTACGTGACACCTACGGTTACCAGAAGCATTCCCATAAGATACCAGGAAAACTCCACAGTGATAAATGATTCGACGAGGAAGCTTCTTCCAAGTAAGGTGAGAAAAAGAAGCAGGAAGAACGCAATGACTTCGATCAAGGGGTTTGACAACCTCTTTCGGCCCATGTCAACAGTGACTGTCAGGCCTACAGAAAGTATCAGTAAAAGTATTCCAAGAGGACTTGATAGAAAGACGTCGAAAGTAAAGGCAAGGAAGATCAGAACGACCCAGATGAAATGAATCCAGAACTTCTTATCGTCCATTTTTGCAAGCTTTCGATTATTTACAAATGCATGATCAACTACATAGTAAGCCACCAGAAGATGTAATGGCATATCTCAACCTCCGATCTTCTTTTTGCTGTTCCATGGTAGCACAGGAACTAGAAAGGTTGCAACAACAAGTGCGGCAAGAACCCCAAATCCGAGGCTTATGCCGAATGTGCTCAGGAGTTTTCCCTTTGCAAAAATGAATGAGAAGAAGGTTAGCATGGTAGTTGCCGAAGACATGGTTATTGATTTGAAGGTTCTGGCCAGCTCTGAGTTCTTCTTATCCATAGAACTATATATAACGTAAACAAGTGAGTCTACACCAATTCCAATTATCAGCGGGGCAGAGATTACAGTGACAAAAGTCGTTTCAATTCCAATCAATTCCATTAAACCAAACATCGACATCAGAATTCCAACCATCAGAACTAATGTCTTGAGGCCATCTACGATGGACTTTCTTTCGAAAGAAACGACGACAAAGATTGCTGCGAAGGCAACCAAACATATCGGAAGGGAGACGATTCTCACAAGATCCATCAGGTAATGAAAGACTTTTGGATATCCTCCGAAAGAAGCTTTGAGTTCAGGACTGAGACTGTCGTAAATAATCTTGATAACATTGTTTCTGTAGATTGTCGATGATGGTTCGGAGTTCAGAACAAAATACGTCTCACCATTGGCAGCCTCATAGAGAAGCTGATTCCTCAGGCTTACCGGTATAACCTCGGTAGCAAGGTCAATGAGATCATTCGAGCTTTCAATGGAGCCCGCTCTGTCAAGCAGTTCTACGACGAAGTCATAGTAATTTGCTTTCTTGAAGACTGCCTCAATTAACGGAGAGTCTCTCAGTGCATCGATTTCCCTGGTAACTTTCTGCATCTGGTTAATGTGATCGCCCTCTCCTCCTTCGATAACAGAAAGTATTGAGAAGGAGCTCTTGAAGTTTGGGTTCTGATCGATTTCCTCATGCGCCCTTCTTAGAGAATCTATATCTGGAAGTATAAATGGCACTGTGTTTATAATACTTCCCCCGAATGTTCTTTCAATTAGGGAGGGAACTGCGATCAGTTCTGAGTCGGTCGACATCAGTCCCGGTGGAGTATAGGAAAAGCTTCTAATATTGTTCAGACCAAGATAGCTGAGCATCAGGATAAGCATGAAGACGACTCCTCCGGAAACGACGCCGAATCTCAAGATTAACTTCGAGATTCTCTGGAAAAATCTATCAAGCAGGTGGATGTTTGCCTTCTTTCCCGGATCCATCACGGTCTTGATCGAAATTGCCGGGAGGTAAACTGTCATTACGACAAAGAAGACAACAATACCGATTGCGGAGAGAATCCCCAGTTCCCTAATGGCCGGTGAGTCAATAACCGCAAGAATTGCGAAAACCAGCGCAGTCGTGATCATACTTGCCGATAGAGGTTTTATGAGCGCTTTGTAAGAGTTGTGCAGAAGGGATACTGGATTCTTTTCTCTTGTAGCTCCGTCTGATAGTCTTGTGAGCATGTGAATTCCGTAGTCAATTCCCAGTCCAAGGGTTATGGCCGTTACGAAAGTGGTGATAATATTCAGCGAACCGAAGATCATATATGAGAGGCCGAGCGTAATGAACATAGAGATTGCCAGAGACGAAAAGACATACAGAGTGATCTTCAGACTCGAGTATGCAAAAAAGAAGAGAAGAGATATTCCAGCCAGTGAGAGTATTGTTGTGAGAATGAAGTCATCGCTCACTTGCTTGTGCGAGTCGTAGGTCCCGAAATGGTCTCCTGCCATCCCATAGGAAACACCGTGGGATTTGGAAATCTCAGTTACCCACTCTCTCAAGCCTGGTATAACTCTTTTCACATACGAAACGTCTGAAGAAGGTCCATCTAGCCTGATGCCCATGACCAGCACCATTGGATCATTTACGGGGACAGACTCCGGTAGTCTTACGAAATTCATGAAATCATCTTCATGAGATTCATCACCGACGAGAGCCTTCAGTTCTTCAAATCCAATTAGCATCTGTCCAAGACTGCGAATGGCGGAAAAATCATAGTTGACAAGCATCTGCACCGTCCTTGTGAGATCTTTGTCACGGTTTCTCATCGAAGCCAGTTCGGCCGGATCGACCATGAGCAGTCCAAGGGGTCCGAGATCCGACATGAGATCGAATCTCACAAAGGATTCGATGTTTTTAAATTCAGCTGCTCGGTCGTAAATATCTCTTGCCGCAGCCACCAGATTTTCTTTGCCCTTTTCGGTCTTGTCATCCGTTTGAAGGACGACGTAGGTGACACCTCCAGATGTGTCAGCGCTAATGAAGCGATTGTACTGCTTCACAATCGGATCGTCCTGCGGAAGGATCTTTAGAAGATCAGAATCAACGCTAAGCTTCATCGAAAGATAGGCACCGAATGCACCAAGGATGATGAAAAACACTATTACTGCCGCGCGGTGTTTTATTACTAACTCACTCAGTCTCTGCAACTAATCATCACTCACCATCAGTCATCTCTTGTCCATAGAAAGGGCGTCTCTAGTATAGCAACTTTCGTACGGCTTGCTTTTATTTGAATCGGCGTCCGTCAGATACTCAGTTTTTTATAAGAAAATGCCTGACGGGAAGAAAAGGTATTGAATAGCGTTCTACGGTCTGCAGGAATAATTGACTAACAGAAGTACCTTCTCTAAGAACCACAACCGGTCCGGCGCCTGAGAAGACATCCGAGACAAACCTTCCCGGACTGAAAGAGTTCATAAAGTGCACGCTGCCAAATTCAAAACCTTCTTCCAGGATAGAGTTATAGTCAGATTCCATTACTAGTGTGTAGCCTGGGACGTAGCTTAGTATGAAAACACCGTAGTCAACAGACTCCAACTTTGTTACAGTGGTTCCGAAGAGGTCAACTGTCTCTATTTCTCTCGAACCTTTCTTACCAGTCTCTATAAAAAACAAAGTCTGCAGTTTCGAGAAGACCTCGGAATAGGGAGAGATAAATGTCCTGACACCGTTTTCAGTCGACATAATCCAGGGACCAACCCTTTCCCTCTCGAGTTGTTTAAGCACTGAACTGAATTCTCTCACGGCCTCAAGATGGTCTTTGAAACCCTCGAGAACAGGCAAGAATCTATTTCTAAGAAAGAAGTCGGGAGCTGCACTGCGTCTCCCGACATTCTGAATACCTTCAAAATTGACATAAAGTATGACCAAGAGCCCAAAAACTAGAGCAATCAGCGAGATTACGATTGGCAGACTTGCGATCTTCAATTTTCAGTCTTCGCTCCCAATTGCTCAAGTATCGTCTCCAGAGCTTTTGATAGCTGAAGGTCATGTTCGACATCTACTGATGCCGTCGACAGTGTCAGCTCTCTTCCATCTTCTCCAGGAACGTCTTCTCCCGGCTCTACAACGATATCAGGTTCTATACCCTGAAGATGGATGTCATTTCCATCTGGAGTGAAATAGTGGGCAGTGGGGAGCCAGATTTCTCCACCGTTTGAAAGATTAAACACAGTTTGAACGGCTGCCTTTCCGAAGGTCTTGGTACCAATTACCGTTGCAAGCCCGTGATCCTTCAAGGCGCCCGTCAATATCTCTGAAGCCGAAGCGCTTCCACCATTTACGAGGACCACTATTGGTTTATCTACGAAGTAGGTGTTGTATCTCGATCCCCAGGAGTTGTATATCTCTTCTTGCCCATCTCTGTACCTTATCGTTATTACTCTTTGACCTTTAGGCAACATGAGTGACGAGATATTTAGAACACTCTGCAAAAGTCCGCCTGGATTGTTTCGCAGATCGATAATGTAGGCCTCGCTGTTTCTGCTAAGGTTCAGGGCATCCTGAAATTCATCATAGGTGGGTGCGTTGAAGCCTGTTATCTGTATGTAAGAGATTACGACGTCTTCGACAGTTAGCAGTTCACTCTTCACGCTCCTTATTTCTATGAACGCCCTTGTGATTTCCACGAAGAAGGGTTCTGAAACAGATTCTCTATAAACCTCCAGCACCACATCAGTTCCGGGGTCGCCTCTCAACATATTGACGGCGCCGTAGTAACCGACATCGGATATAGGGACATCGTCTATTTTGAGAATCAAATCGCCTGTCTTCAAACCAACCTTCTCAGAAGGGCTTCCAGCCATAGGCGCCACTACTTCTAGACAGTCGAATTCTATATTGTACTGGACTGTAGACCCTATTCCACCGTATTTAGAGGTTGTGTCAAGTTCGTTTTCCTTTGTCTGGACAGGGTCGAAATACCATGCAAAGGGATCGTCCAGTCCACGCATTGTTCCTGTCAGAGTCTCATTTAGAATCGCGTCATAATCCACCTTTTCAATGTCGTAATAGTTTCGATCTATGTAGTTGAGTATCTGAAATACCGGACTGAATTTCTCGAAAACCTCATCTTCCGTCATGGACGTAAACGCCCCGAGAAAAAAGACTGAGACCAGTACTGAAATCGACAAGATTATCTTAAGGGCTTTCCCTTTTGACATTAAACTTCCTCCCTTCAGCTTTTATGCCGAACACCAGGTATGTAGTATGACCAACCATTCTGTCTTCCGGTCGAAACCTTTCGGGATTTGTCTTGTAGTTTCTAGCCATTATCTCCCACACCTGAATATCAATAATTCCGAGACTTCTAAGAATCCCGATCGTTTCCTGAACCTGGTTGACCGTAGGACAGATAACGCAAATCCGTCCGCTTCCCTTGAGAATCGTTATCGAGGTTTCAAGAGAAGCTGAAGGTTCTGGAACATCGAGAAAGAAGGCGTCGGCACTTTCCCTTATCTCACATTCAGCGATCTCCCCCGCTACGAAGGTTACCCTTTCAATAAAACCCAGACGGCGGACGTTCTTCTTTGCCTTCTCAAGAAAATCCGATCTCTTCTCATAAGATATGACTTTGCCCGATTCGCCCACCTGCCGGGAGAAAACAGAGGTCATTACACCTGTTCCAGTTCCGGCTTCGTAGACTACGTCTCCCGGTTTTATATCCAAGGTTAATAATATGAATGCCATATCCTTCGGATACACTATTTGAGTAGATCTTCTCAAAGAAAAAATCCCATCGATCATCGATGGTTTGATCAGGTAAGCATCTCGAAGACCGATGTTTATTCTCTCACCGAATTCCTTTCCAACCAGGGAATCCATAATGAGATTTCCGAAATGAGTTTTGAGAATGCCACCTTTCTTCACCTCTGAGAAGTACTTTGTTTCTTCATCTTCGAGTAGAATCAGTACGTTGTCACCGTATTCGATCATCTAGACTCCTCTGAGTTTAATTATGTTTTCAATAAGATTGTCAAGTTCCTCGATCTGCCCGGACTCATTAGCTTCGATAACGCACTTTCTCGCGTACCCCTTGACAATCATCTCGGATACTCTTGAAAGAGCGGAGTTGACGGCCGAGACCTGGGTAAGAATGTCTCCGCAAACCCTGTCGTTTTCAACCATTTTCTGCAGACCCCTGATCTGGCCCTCGATTCTCTTCAGTCTGTTTAAGACCGCCTTTCTGGTCTCTTCATCTACTCCTTGCATGCCTCCACCTCTTCAGGAACCGAACACACTCCCGCCTATGAACTCCTTGATTATGGAAGTTCTTGGAATATCTTCCAGATTTGTCATAGGTAGCAGGTAGTCTATGAACCTCAAAAGCCTCTTTGCTTCAAGAAACTCGGGTACTGAATCATCTATCTGAACAAGCAAAGGCTCTGCAAATCCCTTCAACGCAGCCAGTTCATAGACAATCGCGGAATTAAACATCACATCTGCCTCTTCCTGGAAGGGGAATATGTACTTGTCCTCTCCTCTTCTTACACTGGACCACATTCTTATTGTATCAAGCGCAGAGTGCCCTCTAAACCTGTTGTCGCGTACAATCCTGCGCAGCAATCTGACGTCAGTAGTGGGTATTCTGTTCAAGTTATCGAGATTCATCTGAGTCAGAGCGCTGACGTAGATCTTGAATTTTCTTTCCCGAGGGACGGAACTGCTTAGCAACTCGTTCAACCCGTGTATTCCTTCGATTATTACCGGCTGGCTCTCGGTGATTTTGATCGGCCTGTCGCGAAATCCGCTCCTTCCTAGAACAAAATCGAACTTTGGAAGCAGGACTTCTTTCCCATCGAGAAGTTGTGAAATCTGTTCGTTGAATAGATCAATGTTTAGAGCGTATATCGATTCGAAATCGTAGTTTCCGTTTTCGTCCTTTGGAGTCTTTTCTCTATCAACGAAATAGTCGTCGACAGATATCTGGACAGGTTTCATGCCCAAGACCTTCAGATGTAGCATCAGTCTTTGAGAAAAGGTCGTCTTGCCCGAGCTTGAGGGTCCTGCAATCAAGATAAGGTTGGGCTCACTGTGTTCGGCAATGCGATCTGCAATCGCAGCGATTTTCTTCTCATGAAGGGATTCCGCGATGTTCACGATCTCTCTGATTTCCTTCGGTCCCCTGCATATTATTTCGTTCAGCTCTCCCACCGTCTTGACACCGAGAATCTTCCCCCATCTCTCATGCTCTAGAAAGACGCTGGATATCTTCGGCTGGTCGACAAATTCGGGAAGTCTCTCTGGTTCTCTCGTGCTGGGAAGATTGAGAATGAAGTAATCTCCATAAGGGAGCAGAGCGAACTTCTTCAATTTGCCGGTTGAATAAGGCATGTAGCCGTAGAAGTAGTTCAAATATCCCTTACATCTGTAGATATTGACAGTAGACTTTTTCCTGTATTTGAAAAGCAAAGCCTTGTCTCTCTGCCCGTCTTCGTCAAATGACCTTATCGCCTCGAACTTGCCTAGGGTATCTTTCTCGAAAACGGCATCCTCTTCCACAAGTTCTTTCATCCTGGTCTCAATCATCTTCAAGTTCTCAGGGGAGATGTCGATCCCTTCGATGTCACAGACAAGACCAGGACCCCTTGAGTGGTGAACGTTTAGCTGGGCGGTTCCGAATAGCTCTCTGATTGCAATGAAAAGAATGAATAGAGTTCCCCTCGTGTATATTCTAATCCCGTCGAGTGAAAAGAGATCAATGAACTCGATTTCCTGCTCATCGTTGACTTTTCTGCAAAGTTCTATAAGAGAATTGCCGGATTTTGCAGCCATTATGGGAGCCCTGTGAAAACCGTCACACATTCTGGAAAGTTCATAGAAGGTTGTCTCTCCGGTTACTGGGATCTTCTTACCCAATTCCTTTACGAAAATCTCGTGGTTAGCCATAGAATCACTCCAAATCATTGACACCACAAATAGTCGATGTTAGAATCTATTTGCTGTGGGGCGTAGCCAAGTTGGTAAGGCATCAGATTTTGGCTCTGACATTCGTAGGTTCGAATCCTGCCGCCCCAGCCAGAAAAGGGTGGCTATTGCCACCCTTTTTCGTGACTAGTTAACTGTCCCGCTAGCCTCACTCTCGAAACTTACGTCCAGATCGACATCTCCTATTGGTGAAGGTGTCTCGTTTTCAAATGGAACATTCAGTCCGTCTGAGCCGATTTCGGTGTCTAGACCTGTGCCGAGAGGCATGTCAACGTCCGTTGCTTCGTCCGTTTGAGTAGCGTCGGTGCTAGCTTGAGCATTCAGCTCGGAAATCTGGAATTCGATTGTCTCGATTAGCGATCCAATTGTCTCGTCTTCGGGATAGTATTCCAGAAGTTTCTCTAGGTAGTGCTTCTCTGCCATAAGGTAGATCTCCATCATCAGTTCGTTCTGTTCTAGATTTGCCATCTTCTCGTAGATGTCAACAAGCAGATAAAGTGCGCTTACCTTCAGATCAGTTGCAGCTTCTGTGGAGTTAATTACCTTTCGATTCAAATCACCTTCTATACTCTGAATAGGAGAGTCAATCAAGAGAGATCTTGCCTGTGCTCCAAAGTACTGACCATAGTATTGAAGGTAACTGTCCAGCAAGGCTGGGTTCTCTAGCAAAGGCCTCACATTCATGTTGTAAGAATTTTCGTTGTATATGTAAGCTACCTCAGGATTGTCACCGTCAATCTGGTACATGTAGTTTACGACCCTAGTCGAATTGGGCATTACCGAATACAGGTACTTAACGGAATTCTCGAAACGCAAGTTCTTGTCGTCTAAGACCTTACGCTTCTCGGCAAGCATTTCTTCGACCTCTTCAAGGCTCTGAACGCCAAATTCTCTCATGTACTCGCTGGCTTTTTTTGCCTCAGAGAGAATGCTTCTAATCTCTGTCTCGGTTGAGGGAATTGTCTCAAGCTCGCTCTCGATTTGCTCAGTCGACATGGATGTTGCCGTTGCCGGGAGCGATAAAAGAAGATCCTGGAGATCTTCAAGGTCAAGTATCTGATTTCTGAGATTTCCTATCTCGATTTCAGCAAGCTCAGTGTAGAAGACCACAGGAAGGAAAGAATCTCCGACAAGTATGTTCCCAGATTCATCGAAGTAGTCTCTTTCAAGCTCTTCAAGCAGCTCGGATGCTTTTTCTGGATCTGCCATCGCCTCGTCATAGCTGGCGTACATTTGCAGGTCGGGGTCATTTATTTTTTGCGACAAATTGTTCTTGTCCCTGTATTCGGAGATCCATGCGTTGAACTCTTCGTTTTCGAACTGGGTGAGCTCTGATTGATAAAAGGAAGTGTTGGCGAACTCCTCAAAACTGTCGAAAGTGGTTTTGTTGTTCACGAGTATAAGGTGATAGCCAAACTGAGATTCAACAGGTCCGACTACAATACCGGGAGTTGCATCAAAAGACGCGTCTTCAAACTCCTTAACCATCTGTCCTCTACGAAATTCACCCAAAGTGCCGCCATAGACTGCGGTACCTGTATCGATTGAGAATCTTGTCGCGGCATCGGTGAATGAAATCTCTCCGTTTTCAATCATTGTCTTGATCTCTACCGCGCTGGCTTCATCAGTTACCAGAATATGGTTGGCGTCAACTCGCTCGTAATTTAGCTTCAGATCCTCAAGGTTCTCCTCAACGTATTTTTGGAATCGTTCATCTATGTCGGGGATGGCTTTGTTAGTCACATTAATTGTGAGCAGTTGTGTCGCTACGTAGTCCCTTATCAATTCAGTAAAGGCATCAACTGAACCATACTGGTAGATAATCGCAGATTTTGTCTCTTCGTCGGCAACGTATTGATCTACGACTCTCTTGGTTTCGGAATCTACCTGCTCCGCAGTCGGGAGAACCTCATTCTCAGTCGCGTACAGAAGTAGTGTCTTCTGGTCTACGAGTGACTGGAAAATATCGTATCTAATTCCCATCTCGCTGGGATAGTTTTCCGTATCAAAATATGGATCGAGATTGTATCCTTGACTCCTTAGGTTCGTAAGCGTATCGCGTACTGATGTTTCATACTCTGAATAGGTGATCCAGTATTTGGAATCTGAGAGCGGCGTGCCGTCCTTTGTGAGACCGCCCACACTTTCACTGAAAGAGATTACGGAGCCGGTATTCTGCGGGTTACCCTGGGGGCCCCCTCCAATATACTGTGCAACGGACCACCAGATTATTCCAACTCCAAAGAGTATGGCCACTACCCAGACAACCGGCCGCTGAATAGATTTCATGAAATTAGAATTTCCTCTCGATTTCTTTTTTGGCATTTGCTTTTCAACTCCCTCCAAGCTCCTAATACTCTACAACCAATAAGGGGAGGTTTATGCCTCCCCCGGCTTCACGAATTATACCATAGCAAGTATGCTCTTGTAATTGGCGCAATGTCTAGAATGACGGCAGATTTAACTAACCAACCTGCTTCGCGTAGACTCTGAAGTCTATACTCGGAAATATAGAATCCACCCATTCAAGTGTCTTCAATTTGTCTTCATCAATTGAGTCGTTTTCGATTTCACTGTACAGCGAGAGCAACCTGTCAATATGGGTCTTGGTACGATTTACTGCGTATTCCACAGTTGTGTTGGTAGTTATAATGAATGCCCAATCGCTTGACTGAGCAAGGAGAAGCTCTCTTGCCATCTGGTTTAGAGCCCTGATCTTGAGACGTTTGTCAGTTCTCTCATACTTTCTGGCCAGTTCAATCATTCTTTTGGAGCCTTCGTCCAGGTGTCTGTAAATCCAGTCGTTTCTGCCGTTAAGCCACACTTCGTTGTAGCCGTTAGCTCCCCAGGTGGAGATGTTAGGAGTGACGACCTGAACCTGTTCCATAGATTTGATGACTTCGGGCGGGGTCGAGGGAACAACGGTACTGTCTCCGTTCAGTTCTCTGAAAAGCTCCTCGATGAAGAGGGGACCTTCGTACCACCAATGACCGAATAGCTCGGCGTCAAAAGGCGCAACAATCACGGGTTCCTCTCCGTCGAATTGAGAAGACAGTCTTCTTATCTGCTCTCTCTTCCTGTTGGCGAAATCCTTTGCATGCTCAACAGCAGCCCTTCTTGCATCATCAATGTCATAGTATTGTTTTTCGTTGAGAGAAACATCCTTACCTGTTATCTTGTAATACTTTATTCCTGTATTGCACCGCTCACCGCTGGGATCTATGTACGGTCTAATGTAGTCTTCCTCGCGGTCGAACCCCACGTCCCTGTAAAATTCCCGGTACCTCGAGTCTCCCGGGTAGCCCACCTCGGAACTCCACACCTGCTGGCTCGATTCGGGATCTCTTGCAAAGGCAAAGACGTTTTCGGGAGTGACCACCGGTCTGTATACCCCATATCTCGGAGCGGGATCTCCGTACCATAGGCTATGAGAATCCACAAAGAAGAAAGAAAGGCCGTGCTCGCGCAGGTAAGAATCGAAGCCGGGAACGTAGCCGCACTCGGCGAGCCAAATTCCTCTGGGGTCCCTTCCTGTATGTCTCTTGTATGATTCAACTCCTATTTCAATCTGTGCGTTTATCGCCTCGGGGAAATTCGTCATCAGCGGCAGAAAGCCATGTGTAGCGTTACACGTCACAATTTCCAGCTCTCCGCTTTCCTGAAGTTTGGCGAATTCTCCGACTAGGTCTCCATTGCATTCATTGTAGACAGTTCTTATCTCCTCCAGTTCCCGCAGATAATGCATTGCCAGCCTATTGGCCGCCGGATGCTCAGAAAGAGTCCTGGAAATTTCGTTTCCGGCAAGTTCAATCGTTGAACTCAGGTAATTGAGATATTTCTTCTGGAGGTCTTTGTTGGCGAACATCTCCATTAGAGGAGGAGTTATGCTCATTGTTACCCTGAAGTTTACTCCGTCTCTCTTAAGTCTTCTGAACCCTTGCAGTAGTGGAATATAGGTCTCTGTAATCGCCTCGAACAACCATCTCTCTTCCATAAAACTTGGAAAGTCGGGATGATTTATGAATGGCAAATGTGCATGGAGCATGAGGACAAATCTTCCTTTTTCCATGCAATCACCTTCCACTCTTGCTCTTCGAGATAGTCTTTATGAACTCATCGGAAGAGGGATTGTCGGATGGTCCGGAGGACTTAGCAAGCTTTCCGAAAGTGAACTGCTCTTGTGAAGCTTTTTGTTCTCTTCTCGATCCCTTCTTCAAGTCCACCCAGATTTCATGGTCTGTGAATTTTGGTGAATTCCTGGGGGTTCTCGCAATTCTGGACTTCAACACACTCTTGAAATGTCCGTCACTATAGTAGCCAATTTCGGCAATGTAATCTGCGTCCGGAAAATCAATCTGAAAATACCAGCTCCCGGCGTCGACCGAGATGTCTGCTTCTTTGAATCTGTGAGCGTTTTTTCCATCGTAAATAATGTTGGTAATGTCGCTGACTCTTACCAGAAGCTTTGATGAAGAACTCAGAAGGTTTCTGGCGGTCCATTCTGATAGATCCCACATCACATACACCCAGTAGGGATTAATCGGGTGAATCGAGACAAAGTCGCGAGAGTACGATGAAGGTATTTGAGCGTCGACGGGTTTTGACGGACGAAGAATTTCAGAGGGGCTCTTAACTGCAATGCTGCTGGATTGTTGACTGCTTTTCTGAGCATACTTCTTCAGTGCGCGAGCAATATCCTTCTTTCGCATTGTTCTCTTGAGATTGATTCCAATCATCTTCGCATAACGACGAAGATCCTGAATCGTCGGGTCGTTGCTTAGAAAGGACTGTATTTCCTCGTTGTTCATAGTAAAAACCTCCTGGGCATGATTTCCTACTCAAGTAGATGATATCACACTCCAGGAAGATAAATCAAGGGATTATAGGTAAATAACAACGATTATTATCTGTTTCCTTTCTCAGACAACTTAAGTTACCAGTTTTACGAAATATCTCTTAACTTATCTACTACGTAATCTGCCATATAGTCGCTATCCACTTGGAACTGAGAACCATCATTCATCACTTTGATGGTTACAATGTCTCTTTCAATTTCTTCCTTTCCAATCAAAAGAGAAATTTTCGCCCCTATTCTTGCCGCATGTTTCATCTTGTTGCGCATATTTCTCTCCATTACATCAACGAACGTCGATACACCCATCTTGCGGAGCCTTCTGGCGTAGTCAAATCCCCTCACGCTTTCTTCTCTTCCGAAAGCCAGAATAGCCACTTCGGAGGTTTCCGGTCCACTGATCTTCACGCTTTCTGACTTGAGAAGCATCACAATTCTCTCAAGGCCTATTGCAAAACCAACTGCAGGGCAGCTCTTTCCTCCTATGTATTCGACCAGACCGTCGTATCGTCCACCGCCGACCAGTTGATCCTGGCTCCCGAGGGAAGAAGATCTTATTTCAAAGGCAGTTCGCGTGTAATAGTCAAGTCCACGCACCAGAAACTGATCCACCTCATACTCAATTCCTGCTCTCTGCAGATACCACTGTAGTTCCTCGAAATGGCTCCTGCAATCGCTGTCAAGGTACTCTAAAATCCCCGGAGCTCCGTGAACCAGTTCCTTATCGATCTTGCAATCGAGCAACCTAAGAACGTTGGTGTCGTATCTGCGCTGACAATCGGGACACATCCTGGGAAGTTTGTCACTATAATATTCTTTGAGGGCGGTCTTGTAATCCTCTCTGCATGCAGGGCAACCGATTGAGTTTATGAAAAGCTTTGCATTGTTGATCTTCAGTTCTTTGAGAAAGCTATAGGCCATCTCGATTATCTCGAAGTCGGCCAAAGGACTCTCGGAACCCAATATCTCGGCACCGAACTGATGAAACTGCCGCAACCTTCCGGCCTGCGGCTTCTCATAACGGAACATTGGACCGTTGTAGAAGAGTTTAACAGGGGACCCGAGATTTACGAAGGAGTTTTCAATGAACGCTCTCGCAACACCTGCAGTTCCTTCTGGTCTAAGAGTTATGGATCTGCCGCCTTTGTCTTCAAATGTGTACATCTCTTTCTGAACGACATCCGTCGATTCGCCAACGCTCCTCTCGAAAAGCTCGGTCGCTTCGAATATGGGGGTTCGTATCTCGGTGAATGCGTACTTATGGGAGATATTTCTGATTGCCTCTTCGGCGAAGTGCCAGTACTCAATATCTTCAAAGGCAATGTCCTGAGTACCTTTTATTCTGTTAATCATGACTTTATGCATTCCTCCGTCTTCCAAATAAGATCTTTCCATCTCTCAATAACTTAGTTATAGCATATATGACAACCAGAAACTCGAGTCTTCCAAGAAACATACCAATTGTCTCGGTCCATAGAAGTCCTGCAGGTGCTCCTGGGGCAGTTATCCCTACCGAGAGGCCCACGGTACTCAAGGCTGAAGCATATTCGAAGGCCGAAAAGGCCATCGAATGGCCATATGACATCAGTACTCCCGTGCCGACTGCATAGGTCGTAAAGTACAGAGAGAAGATGAGCAAGATCTCTTTCACGAGAGAGTTGTCTATGTATCTTCGAGTTTCACCTTTCCAAATCTCCTGCTTCAGGATCGCGTCCTTCGGAAGGAAATACCTTCTTATTTCCAGCCAGAGTATCTTTATTAGTGCGAACAATCTGTACTGCTTGAGACCGCCCGAGGTTGAGTCAAGATCACCGCCGAATATCATCAGCAGCACAATCAAGTAGATTCCATAATGATTCCAGGGCACAAAGTCAACGGTGGAGAAACCCGTGCCAGTGAGAGCAGACACAGTCTGAAAGAGACTGTGTCGGAATTGCTCTGCTCCCGAAGAGTAAAATACTGCCAGAGTTCCAGTCATCAGGAGTGGAGTGAAAATCGCCAGAAGAATGAACATCAGCTTGGGTTCACCATTGTTCCAAAAGGCTCTGAAGTTCTTCTTCCAGAGCGTGTAATGAATTCCAAATCCAGTAGCTCCAAGCAGCATAAGGATAATCGTTATGATTTCAATAGAAACACTGTTGAATTCTCCGATAGACCCAGATCGAGTCGAAAACCCCCCTGTTGCCAGAGCGGTCAATGAGTGGTTCACCGCATCGAAGAAACTCATGCCGGCCAGTCTGTACATTATTACGCCGGCCAGAGCATATGAACCGTATATTACCGCGATTGTTCTCGTTGAGCTCTTGATATTGGGAACCAGATTGTCCATCCGTCCTTCGGCTTTGTAGAGGCCAAGTCCGGCTGGTCCAAGAATTGCAGACATCATGATAATCGCAATACCGGCTCCTCCAAGATACTGCATAATGCTTCTCCAAAGAAGGAAAGTTCCGGGAAGCGTTTCAACATCTACCAGGGTCAAACCTGTCGTGGTCCAACCGCTGGTTGATTCAAATACTGCCTGGGTGAAATTCAGATGACCGCCAATGATAAACGGGAGAGCGGACAGGAGGATAGCTATCACCCAGGAGAAAAGGACCACTATCGCGCCTTCCTGAATGGTTATCGG
>LDZU01000048.1_pt1 | contig 26494 bp, 25 predicted proteins | sample 615531 | NCBI WGS metagenome assembly LDZU01 (sample SAMN03408293, study PRJNA278302) | terrestrial metagenome | isolation source: oil reservoir sample SB2 | place: USA: Alaska, North Slope, Schrader Bluff formation | collected 2011-09 | reverse complement strand
AATTGACCAGGTTGGACCGATTGGGCTACCTGCGGGGCCTCTATCCACATGGAATAGATAATTTGGTGCAATCTTTCTTTTTGGATTATCTTGTACATTTTTGCCTTTCTTATCATAACTTAATTTTTCATCATTATATCATTTTAGTTTTTCTAATATTTCAGCTGTATCTTTTGCAATCATCAGTTCTTCATTGGTAGGAATTACCATAACTTTTACCTTTGAATTATTATTACTTATAATAGCTTCTTGGCCACGAACTTTATTTTTCTCGAGGTCAATCTTTACTCCTAAAAATTCCAACCCTTCACACACTTCCGCTCGACCTTCTACAGAATTTTCTCCAATTCCAGCAGTAAAAACTATTACATCAACTCCTCCCATAGCTGCTGCATATGCCCCTATATATTTCTTTATACCATAGATTAATACAGATATAGTTCTTACTGCTCTTTTATCACCTTGATTTGCCCTCTTTCTCAAGTCCCTTTTGTCACTGGAAATTCCTTCAGACAAACCTAATAATCCACTTTCTTTATAAATAATCCTGTTAATCTCTTCAACACTCAATTTTTCTTTATCCATTAAGAAGGGAATAATTGCTGGGTCAAGATCTCCACAACGAGTCCCCATAACTATACCAGAAACTGTTCCAAATCCTAAACTGGTATCGACCGAAACCCCATTTTTAACTGCGGTAATGCTCGAACCATTTCCTAAATGACAGGTAATTATTTTAAGCTCTTCTATGGGCTTTTTTAATATTTCAGCTGCTCTTTGTGCTACATATTTGTGAGAAGTTCCATGAAATCCATATCTTCTTATTCTATATTTTTGGTAAAATTTATAGGGAATTCCATAGAGATAGGCATGTTCAGGAATAGTTTGATGAAAAGCAGTATCAAATACTCCTACCTGGGGGATACCTGGCATTAGTTCTTTACATACTTCAATTCCTAAAATATTAGGTGGATTATGTAAAGGAGCGAGTTCGATACACTCTCTCAAGGCATTCATTACTTCCTCAGTAAGTAAGACGGAACCAGAAAATTTTTCTCCTCCGTGAACTACTCTATGTCCCACTGCTGATATCTCTGATATATCTTTAATAACTCCGTAACCGGGGTGAAGTAGGGCATCCATCATTAATTTAATCCCCACCTTATGATTAGGAATATCTTGGTGGGTAACAACTGGATCTTTATCAAATGGATAATGATTAACGATGGAATTAGGAATTCCAATCCTTTCTACTAACCCTTTTGCCAACACAGAATTATCAGTCATATTAAATAGTTGATATTTTATAGATGAGCTACCACTATTTACTACCAAGATTTTCATTTCTCTATTTAATCTCCTTTTTAATTTAATAAATTTTTGCTTATTTATTAATTTAACTTTCCTCTTTTAATTTCATATCTTTTGCAATATCAAATCCTAATAATAAGGCTTTTTCATTTACTTCCTTTGCTTTTGAAGGAACTCTATTATAGACCGCTTTCTTAAGAGCTTCCATAGAAACTACTTTGGTCAATCCAGTGATTATTCCTAAGGAAATAATATTAGTAACTAATTTGGTTCCCAATTTTTCTTGAGCAATTTTAGTAATGGGAAACTGATATATCTTTGCAGGAACAGAAGGAATCTCCTTCACCATTGAAGAATCAACAACTAAAATACCATCCTTGCTTAGTTTCTTAACATATTTATCACAAGCAGTTTGAGTCAAAGCCAAAAGAATATCCGATTTTATAACTTTGGGATAATCTATAGAATCGTTACTAATAACCACCTCTGACCTACTCGCTCCCCCTCTGGCTTCGGGTCCATAAGATTGGGTTTGTACAGCTTCTTTTCCATCATATATACCAGCTGCCTCAGCGAGAATTATACCAGCCAAAATTAATCCCTGGCCACCAGCTCCACTTAAACAGATTTCAATCCTTTCTTTCATTATCTACTAACCCCCATTTTCTGAGCTTCTTCCATAACCTTACTATATAGTTCAGTATAATCTGGCCTATCAATATCTAAAAACTCTCCAATAACGAATTTTTCTTTTTTTTCTTCTGGAGAAAGATCTTCCCAAGCTTTTTTAGAAACCGACATATCTTTTATCCATTTCAACATATCTACTACTGTTCGCATTTTATTCATTTTACCATAAGATATAGGGCAATCAGATATTATTTCTACAACCGAAAATCCTTTCTTATTTAAGGCTTTTTTTATTAATGAAGTCAATTGTCTAACATGATAAACTGTTCCTCGAGCTACATAACTTGCCCCAGCTGCTTTAGCCAGTTTAACTAAGTCAAAAGATTGGTCAATATTACCATAAGGTGCAGTAGTACCAAATTTTTTAGTTGGAGTAAGGGGGGAATACTGCCCACCTGTCATTCCATAAATCATATTATTTATTATAATAGCGGTTAGATCAATATTACGGCGAGCAGCATGGATAAAATGATTTCCTCCAATAGCTGAACAGTCTCCATCTCCCATAACTACTACCACTTTCATATTAGGGTTTGCCATTTTTATCCCCGTGGCAAAGGGTAAAGCCCTACCGTGGGTAGTATTCATAGTACAAAAATCTACATAACCAGTAATCCTGCTGGAACAACCTATCCCGGAAATCATCGCAATTTTATTTTTATCCCATTTTAAATCATCTATTGCTCGTATTATCGCGCCTAATACAATACCATTTCCACATCCTGGACACCATATATTAGGAAACATCTCTTCTCTAATATAATTATTAATTACTGTCTTCATTTTTTTATCTCCTCTTGAATCTTCCCTAATATCTCTATAGGATTAATTAATTCACCATCCACTCGACTATAAGAAACAACTTCACAATTTCCTCGGGAAGCCCTTTCGACTTCTAATACCATTTGGCCTAAATTCATTTCTGGAACGATAATCAAATCAACCTGTTGAGCCAATCGATTTACTTCTTCAGATGGGAAGGGCCAAATAGTTAATAATTTTAATAAACCTACTTTTAATCCCTCTTCTCGAGCTAATTTTACTGTCCTCTCAGCAGCCCTTGCTACTGATCCGCAGGCAATTAAGGCAATTTTAGCATCATCTAAAAAATACTTTTCATAAATTATAATATCTTTAACATTTTCTTGAATTTTATTATTTATACGCCTGATAAATGAATCTATTTCCTGGGGATTAGAAGTTGGTAAACCTTTTTGATTATGTATTAAACCAGTTATATGATAACGGTAACCTTCGCCAAAATTGGCCATAGGAGGGATACCATTTTGATCGGGTTTAAAGGGAAAATATTCCTCGGGAGGAACTGTAGGTTTTTTTCGATTGATTACCTCCACCTCTTCTGGGGCAGGTATCTCTACTTTCTCTCGCATATGAGCAATTACTTCATCAAGGAGTAAAATAACCGGAGTCCTATATTTCTCACTAAAATTAACCGCCTTAATAGTTAAAGTAAGCACCTCATTAACTGTAGAAGGAGCCAGGGCAATAATAGAATGATCACCATGAGTCCCCCATCTTGCTTGCATCATATCTCCTTGAGAAGGTTTGGTTGGCAAACCAGTACTTGGTCCTCCTCTCTGAGCATTTACAATTACACAAGGAATTTCGCTAATTATGGCGAAACCCAAATTTTCTTGCTTTAAGGAAAAACCAGGACCAGAGGTAGCAGTCAATGATTTAAATCCGGCTATAGAAGCACCGATTACTGCAGCTATACTAGCAATTTCATCTTCCATTTGCACAAATTTACCTCCGATTTGGGGTAGAAGACGAGCCATCCCTTCAGCAATTTCTGAAGAAGGAGTAATGGGATAGCCAGCAAAAAATCTAACTCCTGATAATATTGCACCCTTCACACAAGCTTCATTGCCTTGTAATAATTCTACGTTTCTTTTTAACTTATTCATCTTTTTACTCCCCTCCCTCTACTGTAATAGCAAAATCTGGACATCTCAATTCACAAAGGCTACACTTAATACACTCATTGATGTTTATAGGAATAGGTTTTCCTTGCTCATCAGCAGCCAAAACATCCTTGGGACAAAATTCTATACAAATACCACAAGCCTTACACCATTCTTTCCGCACAGATATTTTTACCGAATCATTCTGATAAATTTCTATCAATTTATTTTCCTTCATCTTTTTTCTTTTCTGCCTCCTTCACTTTTAAGATCCAAAATAGCTAATTTTAACATATTTATTGAACCTTTGTCAGGGACATAAATAAACTCAATAAGAGGTATCTTGGGGGAGATCATTTTTTCTACTTCTTTCTTTCTTCCAGGAGAAGTTATTACTATATCTAAACCGATTAAAAATTTCTCTAATTCATCTTGGTTATGAGAAGTGGAAAATTTAAAACTTTGATACTTTATACCAGCTTGTCTTATGGACTGAAAAACTCTCTGCGCAAATCTATCAGTAATACATACTAAACCTATTCTTTTATCCCCAGAGGATAAATGAGCAATGTTTACCATAGTTTCCATCAAAGGGTCTAAAGCAATAGCTAAGACTTTTTGTTCTTGTTCAGCAAGGTATTTTTTGACTTCATCAAAATGAAAAAAGGTGGTAACCACTAAGTCGATAGATTTAAGTTGTTCCTTGAATTTGTTGGGGTTTTTCTGGATTTCATCTATTAAAATAGGAACTATAGAGATGCCTGTACCTAATTCTATCCCTTTAGAAAAAAAATATAATTGTTCATAATTACATTCAATAAAAGCGATATTAATATTTTTTATTAATTTTTCTTTCTCTTCTATTTTTCTGTTTACTATTTTCTTTAACTCATTCAACTCAAAATTTAATTCCAGAGCCTCATTAATTGTAACATCAATAATCTCTTCTAATTTTGCTAAATTACTATTCGCTTTTGATTCAGTATAATTTATAATATTCGGATTAGGGAAAGTTCCTTTCCCCGGGATAGATAGTATTGTATTCTCCAAAACTAATTCTTTATAAGCCATGCTCACAGTATTTCTACTAATCTCTAACTTTTCAGATAGCTCCCTTTCAGTTGGTAGTTGTTCGCCCACTTTTAAATTACCGTTTTCTAACAGCTTTTTGATTTGATGTTTTATCTGAAGATATAAAGGTATTCCGCTTTTTTTATCAATTTCAATTTTCATTAAAGATTTCCTTTTTAAAATCATTAACCCCGATTCTAAATCCAAATATTGGACCAATGGATTAATGTATTAGTCCATTTAAATAATAACATAGATTTCTAAAAAATCAATAATAATTTTACTTTTTTAAAATAATAATTATTTAAGTAGTCAGTATATAGAATATTGTGAGCGGATAACGTGTAATGTATAGTAATTTTGTATTTTGTATTACATATCGTATATTGCGTAAAGGCAGATTAAAAACTATAAGTACGTTATAAGTAATACATTTAATATTATAATATCGTTTGCGTTAAACTAAAATCGAAAAGCTAAGCTTGTGCCCGCGAAAGCGGGTAAACTAAAAACCATTACTCGTTTTCACGAGTACAAGAATCCAAAATCTTGTCCCCATGAAAAGGGGGGCAAAACTTTTTCTTATATAACATTGCTTTTAATGCAGGGGTCAGATTCATCCTACCCGAGTTATTCTGGTAATTTTTTATAACGGGCTCGATGAATCAAGCCCCTACGCATTATCTAATTTTCTTTTTTTTAACTACTAACTTTTATTTTCCTAACGCAATGCGCGATACTAATCAGGTTTCTGACTTCTATTTTCTTTACTAAATACTATTCACTAATGACTATTTTCTCAACGAGATACAATTCACGAGATACGCTTTTTATTCAGCTATTCTTCCAGAACTGCCACTTCTTTACTTTTAAACAAAATCTGAGATACAAAAGTTACCCCAATTAAAAGAAGTCCTAATATATTAATCATATAATTTCCCGGTATTATCATAAAAGCACCCAATAAGAGCATTATCCTTTCATAGAATTTTGCATTTTTAATTAAATAGCCCTGTGTACCTGCAGCTATGCTTATAGACATAGCAGTAGATAACAACAAGAAAAATCCTAATTTAGCTAAATTTAGCCCTGAGGTGAAGTTCCAGGAAATCAATTCGGCGTGATATATAAACATAAAGGGTAACATATATCCGGGAATAGCTAATTTAGTAGACTCTACTCCTACTTTCATCGCAGGAGCTCTCGCTATTGCTGCTCCAGCAAATACTGCTAACATTACTGGAGGAGTAATATCAGCCAGTATACCATAATAAAAAACAAACATATGGGGTAAAATAAGATGAGTATTTTCTGCCATTAATTTGATTAAAGCGGGAGCAATCAAAGTAGCCATTATAATGTAATTAGCGGTAGTAGGTATGCCCATTCCTAAAACCAGAGAAGCCAAAGAAGCCAAGATCAAGGCAAGGGGTAAAATTCCCCGTGAAATATCAAATACAATTCCGGTAAATTTCAATCCCAATCCAGACATAGTAGTGATACCCACAATTATCCCAGCTGCTGCACAAGCTACTGCCACAGTAGTAGCAGAAATTCCAGCTTCGGTAACTGCCTCCAAAAATTTTCTGGGAGTTAGTCTGGTCTTTTCAGAAAACATGCTAACTATAATTAAAATTACAATACTAAGCACTACTGACTTTTGCGGAGAATACCCTTGAACTAATAAATATATTAAAGCAAAGATGGGAGCCAATAAAATCCACCCTGTTTTTAAAGTTTTAAATAAATCAGGTAGCTGACTTCTGGAAAGACCACGTAAACCGATTTTGGCTGCCCTTAAATCAACAGCCATAAATAAAGCAAAATAGTAAAAAAAAGCTGGAAAAATTGCTGCCTTAGCAATTTCAATATAGGGAACCCCTAGAAATTCAGCCATAATAAAGGCAGCAGCTCCCATAATAGGTGGCATTAATTGACCTCCAGTAGAAGCAACTGGTTCTACTGCTCCAGCAAAGACTGAACTATAACCAACACTTTTCATTAGAGGTATAGTAAAACTTCCCGTAGTTACAGTATTGGCAGTAGAACTACCCGATACGGTCCCCATCATTCCACTGGAAACTACTGCTGCCTTTGCCGGTCCTCCCCTGGTATATCCAGTAAGAGCTGTGGCAAAATCTATAAAAAATTTACCTGCTCCAGTTTTATTTAAAATTGCCCCGAATAAAATAAAAAGATAGACAAAACTTGCTGAAACACCTAAGGGAGTTCCAAAAATTCCTGCATCAGTTAGATATAGATAATAAGCTACTCTCCTTATAGAAAAGGTTCCATGAGAAAATCTTCCTGGCATATAGGGACCAAAGACTAAGGCATATAACAAAAAAAATACTGCCACTAACATTAAGGGAAGACCCACTGCTCTTCGAGTTGCTTCTAAGGTTAGTAATACTAAAATAATTCCTAAATAAACATCCGTAGAATTTGGCGCACCTGCCCGCCAGACTAATTCATGAATATTAGTAAGTATATAAAAACATAAAATAATGGCCAAACCTATGAGTATCAAATCATAAAATTGTATTTTATCTCGAGGGGTTTTCTTGCTTCTGGCAAAGATAGAATAGGTCAGAATTAAGATAAACATAAAATGGATAGAACGCTGAATAAGGCTAAAATATGCTCCAAACCATCCTGTATACATATGAAAGACAAATAATCCGAGAGAAGCAATTATAATAGGAATAGACCAAAGGCCAGTTAAATTCCTTTTGTTTTTAGTTTCAATTTCTTCAATTTCTTTTATTATTTTTTCATCCACTTTTATTTCTTCTTCTCTATTTCCTTTTAAATTAATCTGCAATTTTTCGTTTTTACTCACTTATTATTTATACCTCCTTCAGTAGTAATAATTATATCTACAGGATCCCCCATATTAGTTAAGGAAGATAGAATAAATTCTCTATTTTTGTATTTTATTTTTTGCTCTACCGTAAAAGCTACCCGCAAAGAAAGTTTTTCCATTTCTCTGTTTACATTTACTCTTACCATTTTGTCACTAAATTTTATATCTTTGGAAGTGTGATACTCTTGCCCCACTCCATACCAGGGATATTCCTCAATAAGGAGAGAAAATTTACCACTCTCTTTCACTTCAAAAGTATCAATTATGGGATTTAAATCTCTCGAATTTATATATTCTAAATAAAATTTGTCTCCAATGGAAACTTCAATTTTTACTAATATATCATTATCTTTTCTATTAATTATTTCTAAATAATATTTTGTTTCGGCATTTACTGCTTCATTTTTTATAAAATATAAAACAAGAAGTATAAAAAAAATAATCAGGGAAACCAAAATGGTTTCCCTGATTTCTTTCTTAGACATTAAAGTAATCCCAACTCCTTAAAGTATTTCTCAGCACCAGGATGAAGAGGAATTCCAGTCTTGACACCATTTTCAGGAATCAATTGTTTAGCTACAGGATGGACATTGTGTATTTCTTCAGCATTTTCAAACAAAGTTTTTACTAAAAGATAGGCAATATTTTCATCAACATTTTTATTGATTACTACATCATTTCCAACTTGAACAGTTGTAACATCATAGTCCTGCCCTTTATAAGTATTAGCAGGTATTTTGCCTTCTTTATAGTAAGGAAATTTAGTTGTTATTTCTTTTATAATATCAGCATCAATAGATACAAAATAAACATCTCTTACTGCAGTTACTTCTTGTACAGCAGAAGCTGGAAAAGCAAAATTCCAGAATACTGCATCTACATTTCTATCCTTCAAGGCTTGAGCTGCTTCAGGTTGGGAATAATAACTGACCTTCATATCATCGTAAGTCATCCCAGCTGCTTCAATAATTAATTTGGACAAAGTTTCACAACCACTTCCTGGAGCATCTACGGAAACTCTCTTCCCTTTCAAATCTCTAACTGATTTAATATTAGGATCTAAAACCAACAAGTGTTGAGGAGCAGGATACATAGAAAATAGACCTAAAATAGGTTGGGGATTTCCTTCGAATGGGCTTAATTTCCCTTCCCAGGCTTTAAAAGCCACACCGCCCATTGCCATTCCAATCTGAATTTCTCCACTACCTACTAATCTGCAATTTTCTACTGAAGCAGCAGTTGATTCAGCAGTCGCTTCAATTCCTTCCGCTTTCAATAATTTTGTCCAGAGATCAGCCATTGCTCCACCTAACGGGTAGTATACTCCTCCTGGGCTTCCAGTTCCAAAAGTAATATGAGTAACTGCTAAACCAATCCCAGAAAACATAAACACTATTAAACTAACCATCAATATCAAGCTTAAATATTTTTTCATTATATTACCTCCATTTTTAAATTTTTTTAATCTATCGTGTCTGTTCTTTCAACTAAAAATATCTGCTCTAAACTAAGAGCTTGATTTGCCATTAAATCTTTTCTACCACCTCCTTTAATCGAGTTTTCTTCTTCGGATTTAATAGTAATACCAAATTGATTTGTATTCCTCGATATTTTCTCCTCTCTTGGCAAGTTCCTGGAGATACTTATAAATAGAAAGGTCTTTATAGAGGTATGGTTCAACCGGGGCGATACCCTTTTCCCAAGGATGCCATAAATATATTCTTTGTCCTTCTTTATTTAAGCCTATCAATTCTCTATCCTGCCAGGCTCGAATATGATTTTTACCTAATCGAGGTACATTAAAGACTGGTTCATCAGTTCTGAATTGACCTGGTAATAATCTCGCCTCTTCTTTTCTTTCTTGCCACAGACGAGCAACTGGAACAAGATAATCTTTAGTCTCTTCTTTCCCTTTAGGATAAAAAGTATAGTAAGGATCTACTCCTGCCTTCTTCATTGCTATCCTCGCTGCTACATTCTGGAACCTCCTGCTGGTCTCTAAAGTATATACTAATTGATTGTAGACATATATCCCCTGTCTTCTAAACTTCATCACTGCTTCTGCTAATTCTGGAGTAACTTCAGAGGCACCTTCTATATGGGTAACTACACAGATATTTCTCTTCCCTGGTTCTAAATAACTCCCAATTAATTTAGTTAATTTATCGGTTATCCTCATAGGAAGGGTAACCGGAGTTCTACTAGCCCATCTAATATTTATCACATGATCCATCTGGCACAATCTATCCATTATATATTTTATCTTACCATCATTTAAAGCTAAGGGGTCTCCACCAGTAATCAATACATCTTTCATAGAGGTGTGTTCAGCAAACCAATCCAAAGCTCTATCTAATGATTCTTTACCGGGCATTCCTTCAGGCATCATCGGACCGGTTATCTCCCAGTTTCTCTGACAATAGACACAAATTTGAGGGCAAGTATCATATGGTTTTAATATAGATATCATCGGATATCTTCTGGTAATTAATTCTTCTGGGGAGGTATCATGTTCGCCCATAAAATCAAAATAATATGACCTATCTTTACGATGTTCTTTCATTAATTTGACATAATGCATAGGAGGAATGACCTGAGACCTCACTTGATAGTCATATTTTCTGTCATTTCGGGAGAAATCGAATAAAGATAGGTAATAAGGAGTGATACCAAAAGGTATTTTATTTTCCATAGCAATCTCAATAGCTTCGATCTCTTCCTCGGTAAGAGGCACTAACTTCTTGAGATCCTTTAAATCATCCTTGTTTTGGAATATATGTTTTAAGTGCCAGCGGTAGTCATTCCAATCATTCAAACTCGCGCCAAAATAATCTAATATCTTCTGGCGATTTTCTTCTCTTTCCTTGACCAGTTGGCTATCACATCCTGAAGGATATCGGTTAATAAAATTATGAACCTTTTCGTAAAGTTTATCTAAATAATTAGAGCGAGAGGCTCCTGCTTCTCTACCTTTAATCTGGGCAAAATCTACTATTTTAACCCCCTCTTTTTCCAATAATGCTTTCATCCAACCTGAAGAAATATCTGCTTTTCCTTTCATAGCTTTAAAAAGGTGAATAAATTCTTCTATAAAACCTTCGCTAATTTCCTCATTTATCTTTTGATCGTTTTTAGCCAGGTGCCTTAAATAATCTAAAGTACTAAAACCAGCAATCTCCTCATTTCGAGGGGAAATCAGGTTATTAAATACTTTTATTGCTTCTAAGACGGTAGCATACTCTAATTTATGTAAACCTTCTTTCCCTTCTCTATATTTCCACTCTAAATCTTTGGAAAATTCAAAGAGTTTTTGCCTTGCTCCCTGCAAGTCCTCACTCTCTTTTAGAATTTTCAAAATATCTGGATTTTCCCTCCAGAGTTCTTCAATTAATTTACTATTCATATCAGTTTTTCTCACTCCTCTTAAAAAATATTTTATATTTTTAATATTTCTGACTAAAAATTAATAATAAATTTAAAAAATGTTAATAAAATACATTATATTTTTCCCAAACTTCTTCTAATTCAGCCAAATATTCTAAAGTTTCCCCTCTCTTCTTTACTCCTACTGCGGTTACCAGAGCATTTATTATACTTAAAGGAGCAGTAAAAGAATCGATAAAAGAATTTAAATTACTATTGGCGAATAAACTTGCATCTGCCAATTGAGCCAAAGGAGACATTACACTATCAGTAATTGCGACGGTTTTTGCTCCCTTTTTTTGGGCATATTCCATAATTTCTACAGTTTGTAGGGTATACCGGGGGAAAGAGATTCCAATTAATAAATCTTTTTCATTAATATTTATCAACTTTTCAAAAAGGTCGCTTACCCCAAAAGTAATAGTAGTAACATTTTTTAAGATTAAATGAAGTGTAAAACCCATAAAGTAAGCTAAGGAAGCAGCAGTTCGAAGACCTACAATATAGATATTATCCGCCTTGAGCATCTCTTCTACAAATTTATTGAAAGAGTCGAGAGAAATATTGTTCATAGTATTATTAATATTTTCCATATCATTACGAAGAACTTGGTATAAAACATTTTCGCCGGCATTAACACTTTTAATAGATTTTTTAAGTCGATTAACAGTAGTTAATTTATTTTTAATTCCATCTTGTAAATCTCTTTGTAAGGCAGGATAACCATCGTATCCTAAGAAGTTAGCAAATCTCACTACTGTGGATTCACTAACTCCTACTGCTTTCCCTAAATTGTTAGCTGTAAAGAAGGCGGCCTTATCGGAATGATTTAACAAGTATTCAGCGATTAATCTTTGACTTGCACTGAAATTCTTAAAATTCTCTTTTATGCGAGATTGTAAATCAAGATAATTTTTATCTTTTTCAGAATTCAATTTATATCTCCTTTAAATTAGTCGTTAGCGAATAGTCGTTAGTACAAGAAGACACCTCTCGCCGTGCTTTTACTTTTCTTTTATAGGGGCACAATCATTAAATATTAAACAATGATGGTAATGCAATAATTGCAACAATATTATTTTTTTATGCAATTTTCCCATCTCTAATTTATTATACCACATAAATTTAAAAAATCCTTCTTTTTTTAAAAAAAATTAAAAATCTATATAAATTATTTTATGAAAATTAAATTATTAATAAAAAAGGTGTAGACTTGAACTTCTTATTTTCACACTTTCTTGTTTTATCCTACTTAATTAATCTTCTTATTACCATATAGGTACATTACCAGTTATATCTTGAATATGTCTCAATTGAAAACGAGCTTGTTGAAGTATATTGTGAGCTTCGCTAAAAGTAAAGCTGTTGATAATTTTAATTGCTTCCTCTTTCTTGTTATCTCGAATAAGTTTCAATGCTTTTTCCTCAATCGTGCTTTGCCTAATAAGGATATTTGCATGGTAAGTTAACCAAAAACTTTTTAACATTGGATAGACTGTATCGAATGCAGTATCTCCATATTTTTGAATTAATCTAAATGTCCACCATGCCGAATCTGGACTAATAGATCCATTTACATTTTGAAATTCTTTGGGAATGTCATAGGCTCCTGCATAAAGTGGAAAATAGCCACTATAACCTGGCGTTGCCATTGCATACCACATAACTGCACCAATTTCTACAGGTAAATTACTACGCAATTGTGCTACTGATGATGATTGACATAGATTTGTATTAATTGTTCTGGGAATTAATAATTTATCAGTAACATCTTCCCAAGGCTCAACAGTTAATGGCTTGTGGTATTTTGTAGTTCCTTCATAGCGGTCCATAAGCACTATAAACAAATCTTCTGGAACTATAACACCTTTTTTTGATTCTAAAAGTTTGTAAGCTCTATTTTCACGATCAATATCATAAGGGTTATTCATCCGCTCCGGCAACCCATAAACATCACGAAAATTAAATTTTCCTTTCTTCGAATCATACCAACCTTTTGATTCTGCATATTCTATTAATCCCTTGCTACTTAAATCGAAATCATCCTTAATTACAAAATAATTCGCTACTACAAGGATTTCATCGTCTTTAACTTTTCTAGCAACCCAATGCTTCGAAGTCGTTTCGATAATCCAAGCCTCATTCGGATCAGCTAAGCAGTAATCAAGACCACCCCAATCTGCTTGTCCATATTTATCTATAAATTCGCCTACGAGCAATACCGCATCTTTTGCCGTTTTCGCTCTTTCAAGGATTAGTTGTCTAAGAGCATACCTTCTTATGCCTTCTCCTGGAAGATTTTCTTCTTTTGAGTACATCCAATTACAACTCATCGTAACTCCCCATTGATTCATACCAACTAAAACAGAATCATATGGTCTTTCTTCAACAGATATCCCTAGTCCTGTTGTTGATAATGCATTGCCAGACGCCCAGTATTGAAAAGTTTGTTCAACTTGTGGAATACTAACATAGGGTACTTTTAATGTTTCTCCAGCCTTATGTGTAAAAGCTTTTACTGGCCACAATCTCCCAACAGCTGTAAAGCCCATATCTTCATTATGTGCATGTATAACAGAGCCATCAACAGTCAATTCTTTGCCAATAAGTATTGTGGTACAACTAAAACTACTTATTGAAATTAGTAAAAAACAAATTAATGATAATAATGATATTTTTATCAATCTATTCTTGTTCATTGTTTATACCCCCTAAATTTTTATTTGTATTCTTAAATTATAGACAATATACATAAATGTTTTTTCTTTTTATAATGGTTTATTTTGTACATCACCTTCCTTGTATTTATGATTTAATAAGGTTCAAGTCTACACCTTAATAAATTTATAAGTATTCAGCAATTAATTTTTGACCTTCACTGAATTTTTTATAATTATCTTTTATGCGTGAGGGTAAATCAATATAATTTTTCTATTTTTCAGGATTCAATTTATGTCTCCCCTAATTTCAATTATTAAACACTGATAATAATGCAAGAATTGCATCATTTAAAATATTTTATGCAATTTATATTTCTATTTTAAATTATACCACACAAAATCAAAAAATCCTTCTTTTTTTAAAAAAAATTAAAAATATTTTTTTAATTTTATAAGAAATGCAAAAAGGGGGTTAAATGTGTTTTTAAAACTCATCTAACCCCTTAGTTTTTCTTTTATCTAAATATAAATTGGATAGCTATATTTATCCTAATTTATATAAATATTTTTACATCAATTCATATCTATTTCATTTTTTCCTCTACTATTTTTAATACTTTCTCTTTCTGCCCTTTTTCTTTTAATAGTACTTCTTTTAAGGAAGAAGAAAGTTCTTCTCTTACCCTTTCATCTTTAATCGTTCTCAAATTTATTTTTACATTCAATATAGCACTTTCCAGTGCTGCTTCTGCCATCAAAGCTGCCACCCCGGCATCACTTACTACATTAATATTACCTTCTTCGGCAATTTCCCACGAAAGACTTAAAATATCAAGACATTTATAAGCCACTTTAAGGGGGACTTTTGCTGCTTCTATAAGCGATTCTTGTATTTTTTCCGCCCTCACCTTTTTTTCATCATCAGTTTCCTTGGGCATCTTATAAGTAGCCATAAAATTATTAAAAACTCTAACATCTTCTTCTATTAATTGACTTAATTCATAACGTAATTTCTCAGAAGATCCTATAATTTTTTTAATATCTTCTTCGACATTTTCGTACTTCTTTTTACCCAAGGTTAAATTACCTACCATAGAAATTAAAGCAGCTCCCAGCGCACCGGCTAATGCTGCTACACTTCCTCCACCAGGTGTTGGAGAATTAGAAGCCAATTCATCTAAAAAATTGCTAACCTTTTTATCAACTAACATTAATTTACCTCCTTTATTCATTTACAAAATCGTCTTAATAGATTTTTTGTCTTCTATATCTTTTATTCTTTTTTTATTAAATCAGGATTTTCGTTTTTTATATAATCCATTAATTTGGTTAAATCAGGGGTATTAATTAATACTTTCCTTCCTTTCCATCCCTTCATAAAATATACTAAAGATTTTTCTTTGCCTTCTTTAATATCTACAGAGTCCATCTCCTTAAAACTAAATCGTTCTTCCCTCTTCATTAAGAATAGAGTTGTAGTAGTTATAAGCAACCCATCTTTATCAATAGCTATTACAACTTTATTAGAAACCACTAATATAAAAAAGAATCCTAAAATTAATACAATAATTTGGTGGCTAATAACCCCCCAAATTATTGTAACAACACCTACTAATAAAGAGGAATATTCCATCCATTTCTTAGTCTCTTTAGGATTATAAGTTTTAATCATTTTTCTCTCCATTAACCTAATCTAGTAACCTGGTTTGCCAGTTGGCCAGTTTACTGGTTAACTAGTCTTCTAATTTACTCTTCTTTCGATCTACTAATTTATTAGTTTAACAGCCTTTCATTCTATCCTCTACGTTTTTACAAACATAGATAAGATAATTATAGTAATCATTTAAATGATTAACGGGGAACAAAGCCGAGTAAAAGACAAAAAACAAAAACCTATTCTATTTCTATTTATTTTTAACTTTTTTTAAATCCTCAATCAACAAAGGAATTACTTTAAATAGATCTCCCACAATTCCCAAAGTAGCAACTTTAAATATGGGCGCTTCAGGATCCTTATTGATGGCAATAATCCTCTTGGAAGTCTGCATCCCTACTAAATGTTGAATAGCACCAGAAATACCACAAGCAATATATAATTCAGGAGCTACTGTCTTCCCAGATTGACCAACTTGTTGATGATGGGGTAACCATCCCGCATCGATAATAGCACGAGAGCCACCAACTGCCGCCCCTAAAATATTAGCTAAATCACGTACTAAATAAAGATTATCAGGTGAGCCTAACCCTCTTCCTGCAGACACAATAATATCAGCTTCTTCTAAATTGGTTACTTCACTAACTTCCTTTACGACTTCTATTATCTTAGTACGAATAGATAGAGGATTTAATTTCGCCTCTATCTTAATTATTTCTGGAGATTGAGAATTTGAGCAAGGTACAGATTTTTTAAATACATTAGGCCTTACCGTAGCCATCTGAGGACGAGTATATTTACACAATATCTGGGCCATTATATTTCCACCAAAGGCAGGTCGAGTCTGAAGCAGATATCCCTCTTCGGTAATATCTAAATCGGTGCAATCAGCAGTCAACCCAACTCTGAGTCGAGCAGCAACCCGAGGGGCTAAATCCCGTCCGGTATTAGTTGCTCCGATTAACAGTATATTTGGTTTATATTGGGAAACAAGACTAATCAATGTATAAGTATAAGCATCAGTAGTATATCTTTTTAAAACTTCATTTTCGACTAAGTAAATTTTATGAATTTCATAGGAAGTCAATTCTTTTATTAAATGAGAAACATCATCTCCTACTAATACAGCAGCTAATTCTTGATTCAGTCTTTGAGCTAGCTCCTTAGCTTTGCTCAGCAGCTCTAAGGATATAGGTTTTATTCTCCCTTGATACTGTTCAATAAACACCCATACTCCTCGATAATTAGAAGTATCCTCTGTGGTCAATCTTTCTCTTTTAATAAGGATAGCCCCCGCAGGACAAGATTCTTGACAAACTCCACACATAGTGCATCCTGCATCTATTATCGCTAAATCATCAACTATCTTTATTTGATTAAAGGGGCATAATTTAACACATCTTCCACATCCATTACATTTATTTTTGTCTACTATTATTTCCGCCAAATTACTTCATCCCTCCTAAATTATCTTTTCTTGTTGTAGAAAATTTATAATTTCCCGAGATGCATCTTTGGGTTCAAGTTTAACCATCTTACCTGATTGATGCACCTGAGGAGTAAATATATTTACTACTTGAGTGGGAGAACCATCAGCTCCTAATTTAGAATAGTCTGCCTCTAGGTCAACTGATTTTAAAACTTTAATCTCTTTTCTTTTAGCTATTAAAATTCCTCTAATGCTCGGATAACGGGGTTCATTCAAAATTTTCAACACGGTGATTAATACTGGTAGTTTGCATTGAATAATTTCATAACCATCATCTGTTTCCCTATGTAAAATTATTTCCTTTTCATCCTTACAAATCTCTACTTTTTTTACATAAGTGATTTGGGGTATTCCTAATTGTTCAGCTAATTCAGGTCCTACCTGAGCAGTATCTCCGTCAATAGCCTGTTTACCACAAATAACTAAATCTGGTTTTAACTGTTTAATAACTAAAGATAAAGTATAGGCAGTTGCCAGGGTATCTGAGCCAGCAAATGCTTTATCTGATATTAAAATAGCTTCATCTGCCCCCATAGCCAAACATCTTCTTAAAGCTTCTTCTGCTTGAGGAGGACCCATAGTTATAACAATTAATTCTCCCAAATATTTTTCTTTAATTCTTAAACCTTCTTCCACAGCATTTTCATCAAAAGGATTGATAATTGAAGGCACACCTTCTCTTTTTAGGGTGTGAGTTTTAGGATCAATCATTACCTCGCTTATCTCTGGTACTTGTTTGATGCAGGCTACAATTCTCAAATTCATCATCCTTTCTACTTAATTTTATAAAATTTTTTACTAATACTTTCTTTTACTCTTTAAATAGGACTCAATAAAGCAATCTATTTCGCCATCCATAATCGCTTGTAGATTTCCACTTTCTACATCTGTTCGATGGTCTTTCACCAGCTGATAAGGATGGAATACATATGAACGAATCTGACTCCCCCAGGCAATTTCTTTCTTTTTTCCACTAATTTTTTTTAAATCTTCTTCTTTTTCCCGTTGGTAATATTCAAACAATCTTGCTCTTAAAATCTTCATTGCAGTCATTTTATTACTGTATTGTGACCTTTCGTTTTGACACTGTACTACAATATTAGTAGGCAAATGAGTTATCCTAACTGCAGAGTCAGTGGTATTAACATGCTGCCCTCCTGCTCCAGTAGCCCGATAAGTATCTATCCGTAAATCTGATTCTTTAATATCTATATCAACATCTTGATCGACTTCAGGAATGACTTCCACTGAGGCAAAAGAAGTATGTCTTCTTCTATTGGCATCAAAAGGGGAAATCCGAACCAGACGATGTATTCCTTTCTCAGCTTTTAGGTATCCAAAGGCATAGTTTCCACTAACTGTAAAAGTAACATTCTTAATCCCTGCTTCTTCACCAGGTGATATCTCTATTATTTTTGTCGAAAGTCCTCTCTTTTCTGCCCACCTTAAATACATCCGCAATAACATCTCTGCCCAATCTTGAGATTCTGTGCCACCGGCACCGGGTCGAATAGTAACGATAGCATTGTTAGCATCATACTTGCCATCAAATAGAACAATTAATTCTTCTTTTTCAATATTATTTTCTAAAGCCTTAATTTTTTGTTCTATCTCTTCCCAAATCTCTTTCCTGTCCTCTTCCATATTCAGCTCTAAAAGTACCATCAATTCTTCTAAATCAGTTTTCAACTTATTAAATTCACTTACAATATTCTTTAATTCTTTAACTCTTTTTATAATTTTCTGTGCTTTTTCTTGATCAGACCAGAACGAGTCCTTAGACATTTCTTTCTCTAACTTATCTATTTCTCTCTCTTTTGTTGATAAGTCAAAGATAAGCTCCCATTTCATCAATTCTTTTTTGAAGTTGTTTTGCTCTGTGTTGTAATTCCTCTATCATTATTTACGCCCCTTTCTTACCTTCTTAACTTTAATCTTTTTTAATGAATAATTTTAACCTTTAGTAAAAATAAAATTAGATTACTCCATTTTAAAATTTTCTACAATTATACTAATTAATGGTCAATTTGACAAATGAAGTAATCATAAAAAAAGAAATTTCTATGAAATTATATTATATGTTTTTACCGCAACAATATTTATATTTCAACCCACTGCCACAGGGGCAAGGATCATTTCTTCCGATTTTTTTATTCTTTTTTTCAGCCTTTTGTCCTATTTTTTTCGACTTAATAGAAGATGTACTTCCTGCTGAACTACTCACCAGAGGAGCTGGAGCTACTCTTCTTACCTGGCTAATAACCCCGCGTTCCTCCCTTTTTATTCTAACTTTATAGATAAATTTAACTACCTCTTCTTTAATGCTATTGACCATATCCTGGAACATATTATAGGCTTCAAAATGATATTCCATCAATGGGTCTTTTTGTCCATAAGCTCTTAGTCCTATTCCTTGTTTTAATTCATCCAAACGTCGTAAATGATCTTTCCATTCCCGGTCTACTACTCTTAGTACAATCATCCTTTCTATCTCCCTCATTACAGGGGGAGTAAATTCCTTTTCTCGCATTTCATATATCTTAAAGGCTTCTTTAACTAAAATATCCTTCAAGTTAGAGATAGATAACTTAGGAATTTCCTCTTTAGAAATAACTAATGAAAAAGTAAAAATCTGATTAATATGTTCTTTAAGTCCTTGCCAATCCCATTCTTCAGGGTATATTTCTTTATTGGTATAACCTCTTAATATATTTTCAATGGTATCTTCTACCATACTTAAAATATGCTTTTTGATATCTTTACTCTCTAATACCATCCTCCGCTGTTCGTAGATTACTTTTCTCTGGTATTCCATTTCATTATCAAAATCTAAAAGTTGTTTTCTTATCTCAAAATTTCTTCCTTCTACTTTCTTTTGGGCGTTCTCTATTGATCTGGTAATCAAAGGATGTTCTATGGGAACATCTTTTTCAACACCTAATTTTTCCATAATTCCACTGATTCGATCAGAACCAAAAAGCCTTAATAGATCATCCTCTAAGGAAAGGAAAAAGCGAGACGAACCAGGGTCTCCCTGCCTTCCTGCTCTTCCTCTCAATTGATTATCAATACGCCTACTTTCGTGTCTTTCAGTTCCAATTACATGTAATCCTCCTAATTTAGCCACACCTTCACCCAATACAATATCAGTTCCTCGCCCAGCCATATTGGTAGAAATAGTCACTTTCCCCCCTTGACCAGCCTGAGCCACAATCTCTGCTTCCCTCTCGTGATTTTTGGCATTAAGGACACTATGTTCGATATTCTCCTTTTTTAATAATTTACTTAATTTTTCTGATTTATCAATGGAAACCGTACCTACCAACACGGGTCTTCCCATTTTGTGGATTTCCACTATTTCTCTGATAACTGCCCTAAACTTTTCCTCCTCTGTTCTATAAATCACATCGGAATAATTATGCCTAATCAATTTTTTATTGGGTGGAATAACTACTACCGGTAAATTATAGATATGGATAAACTCCTCTTCTTCGGTCTTAGCAGTACCAGTCATACCAGCAAGCTTTTTGTATAATCTAAAATAATTCTGGAAAGTTATGGTAGCCAGAGTCTGATTTTCTCGGGCAATTGTTACTCCCTCTTTTGCTTCAATTGCCTGATGGAGACCATCACTATATCTTCTTCCAAACATTAATCTGCCAGTGAATTCATCAACAATAATTACTTCTCCATTTTTTACTATATAATCTACATCCTTTTTGAATAATCTGTGTGCCTTTAAGGCTTGTATAATACAGTGTTGTATATTCATATTTCTTTCATCATATAAATTATCAATCTGTAACATTCCCTCGATTCGGGCAACACCTTCCTCAGTTAAGGCAATTGTCTTTTCTTTTTCGTGTACTTTATAATCAATATCTTTCTGTAGTCGGGTAGCAATTCTGTTTATCTGTTGGTAAATCTTGGTCGATTCCTCAGAGGGACCAGAAATAATCAAAGGAGTACGAGCCTCATCTATTAAAATACTATCTACTTCATCAACAATGGCAAAGTGATGCCCCCTTTGAACAACATCTTCTAATCGAATCGCCATATTATCTCTTAAATAATCAAATCCAAATTCATTATTAGTACCATAGGTTATATCCGCTTCATAAGCTTTTTTCCGTTCCTCAATAGGCATATCGTGTTGAATTAAACCGACTTTCAGCCCTAAAAATTCATAAATTCCACCCATCCAATATCTATCTCGTTTAGCTAAATAGTCATTTACGGTAACAATATGAACACTTTGGCCACTTAAAGCATTTAAATAAGCAGGCATAGTAGCCACTAAAGTCTTACCTTCTCCAGTTGCCATCTCAGCAATCTTCCCCTGATGTAGAACAATCCCTCCTATTAGTTGGACATCAAAAGGTCTCATCTTGGTTACTCGTTTGGCTACTTCCCGGACTACGGCAAAAACTTCGGGGAGAATATCGTTTAGAGTCTCTCCTCTACCTAATCTTTCCTTGAATTCAGAGGTTTTGTTTTTTAATTCCTCATCGTTTAATCTGGAAATATCTGGCTCATAAGAATTTATCTTTTCTACTACAGGTTGTAGTTTTTTTAATTCTCTTTCATTGGAATCGCCAAATACCTTTTTTACTATGTCAAACATAATTGTCATTTCCTTTTTATTCTGTTGTTTGAAATTGTATTTTTATGCTATCCGCTAAAATAACTATTCGTACAATTTGTTATTGTGAGGATATTATCTAATTTTCTTTTTTTGACCTCTAACTTTTATTTTTCCAACAAGATACTCGATCCGCAATACGCGATACTAATTAGGCTTCTGAATTCTGGCTTATGACTTCTATATTCTGCTTTTTCTCCACCATTGCATTTTGAATTAAGCTAAACACCCCATAAAACATTAAAAAATCTCCTACACTTACTACTGAGGGGTCAGGAAAAGGTGGAGGCAAGGGAATAACATCAGCTAAAAATCTGAACAAAGTCTTTTCAGTTATCAGGGTATGAGTAACATAAATTCCTTCTTTTAAGCTAAGAGCAAAATTATCCAATCCCACTTTGTATAAACTGTCTAGCGATACTGGCATATGGCCCCCATTAGCCAGGATAACTATAAAATTAAAGATTATTCCCAGAGCAATAAAATTCATTCCTTTCAACTTTTTATTATACCAAACAGCTAATAGAAGCACAATATAAGAGAAGATCATAGCATAGGAACTATAATCAAGAACAAATTTTACTTTCCTTGCCCCCAGAAAGATTAACCCAGCTTGCATTAGACAAGCTAATAATATTAATTCTATTTTCTTTAATGAAACCTGGGTTAAGTTGGTTAAATTACCTTCACGAAGCATTCCTATTACTATAGAAAAAATTATAATATATAAATATAACATCTATTCTTTTCTTTCTCTTTCCAGAATGGAAATTAGTGCCTTAACTATTTTGGGGTCAAACTGTTTGCCAGATTGGTCCTTCAACTCTTTCATTATTTTATCTTTACTAAGTTTTTTTCTATAAGGACGATCAGAACCCATTGCATCATAAGCATCGGCTACCGCAATTATGCGGGCAAATAGAGGTATGCCTTCCTCTTTTTTGCCATTGGGATAACCACTTCCATTAAATCTTTCGTGGTGATGATAAATTGCCTTATAAGATTTTTTCAAAAACTCTACTGGTTCTATAATTTTCGCTCCCATAATGGTATGCTCTTTTATTTTTTTAAACTCTTCTTCAGTGAGGTCATCATCTTTACCTAAAATCCTTTCATCAACCCCTATCTTCCCTATATCATGAAGTAAAGCAGCATATTCTAAGTCACCAATCTCTCGTTCAGGTAAATTTAATTCTCGAGCTAAGGCTACAGCCATTTGGGCAACTCTTTCAGAATGGCCCTTAGTATAAGGGTCTTTGGCATCGATAGCCGCAGCTAAAGTACGAATAGTCTCTAAATACATCTTTCTCATCTTAGTATATAACTCAAAAGAACGGCGAGCCAATAATAAAGGGAGGAAGAACAATAAAATACCCAAAATTCCAACTTGCACATATATAATAGCCATAAGAAAACCAAGAGGAGCTTCTGCTAAATAAGTAGGTAAATTCTCTTTAAAATTTATTCTCCAAACTGTAGTAATTCTGCTGCCTTGTGCTATTGATATAACTCCAGCAACTAAAGTTAAGTTTATAAAACAATATGTTAAAGCACATAAAGCTGCAGGAAAGATAAATTTAAGGAAATTTTGAAATCCAATAATTCCACCAGTATGTTGATAAACCAGACCAGCAACCCCAGCCGTTAAAGCAAGTTGAAAGACATTAAATATTATTTTATACCACGATATTTTCCTCTCTATTACTTCACTTATCAACGCGCCTAAAGTAGTTATTAACATTGCAAATGCTGGCCCATAAACCAAAATCAGCACAAAATCAATGGGGAAACCTATACTCATAGCTCCCCCCATTGGTAAATCAACCGGAATAAATTCAGCGAAGGCAGATATGGCAAGAAAAAAAATAAATATCAACCACATATCAGGAGTTAAGGATAATGAAGGAATTAAATATATAAAGAGGGCTATAGCTAACCCGATTATAACTACAATGTAAATTTTTAACTTTAACGACAAATTATAATCTCCTTAAAATTAAATAAAATTAGGTCGGTGTGCCTTTACTACCTTCTATTATCTCCAAGTAGCTTTAGCGCCACCAGCTAATAACAGAGCCATGACACTAATTAATAGGCTGATTAGTTTTGCCTTATTAATCTTCATCTTGAGCACCTCCACGGTTTTTATTTGTCTTTCCGACATTTAAAACCGCTTCGCTTCGCTCGATAATACTACTACTACATCGATTACTATATTATTGTTTCTAAATAAAGGCCTCACCGACCTAATTTTTTTATTTTATTTTATTAAAATCCTGCGATTAGTAGCCTTAAGAATTGCCTTCACTATTGCTCTATTAAAATCATCACCAATCACCGCAGAACCCACTAAATTTTCCTTTCCTTTAGAATCTACCAGATTGATAGAAACTACGACTATCTCTTTGCTGTCTAACTTAATCTTCTTTATTTCATCTATTTGAAAGAATATTGAACCCTCTAAATAAGAACTTATTCCTTCTAATGTGGCTTTAGCTACTAAATATTCCTGATTTTGATTCCAATTTTTTCCAGATGCTTTACCTTCATATATCTTTTTATTGCCTTCTAACCGAACTAAGACTTCATAATAATTACCAATTGTAGTATCTTTAATATCGGAAAACTTGAGTCTCAGGGGAAATTCCGCATCCTCCTTCATTTGTTCTTCTTTTACCTCGTCTTCTTTTACTTGAGCTATACTAATTTTTCTATAATCTACTTGAATATTATATTTAGCCAATAAAAATGATTCTATATCTCGAGTAACTTTTTTGGGATTAGAAGAATCTTTGGTAATTACATGAATTTCTTTTATATCTCTATCCTCTGATAATACAATTTTTACAAACAGAATATCACTCAGTACTTTTAGTGATCTTTCTATATCTTCTACGTCATAATTAAAATTACGGGAGACTTTACCTAATTCATTTTTCCCCATAAATTCCTCCTTAAAATTCCGGTTCAATTAATCCGAAATTTCCATCTTTTCTTTTATATAGAACATTAACTTTATTAGTATTATCATTGGCAAAGACAAAGAAATTATGTCCTAATAAATTCATCTGCATCGCTGCTTCTTCTATCGACATCGGTTTAATGGCAAATCTCTTAGTCTTTACAATTTTAGGCACCTTAGTCGATTTACTTTCCTCAAAACTAATTTCTTCATCAATTAACTCAATTTTATTGGTATTGGGATAAGGCTTTTGAAAATACTTTTCTTTATATTTTTGGATCTGTCTTTCCAGTTTATCTACAACTTTATCTATAGAAGTATACATATCATTGGTTTCTTCTTCGGCTCTAATCAAAGCCCTATTGGTTTGTAAGGTTACTTCAACAATCTGCCTGTTCTTTTCCACACTAAAAGTTACTATTACTTCCAAGATATGATCAAAATGTCTCTCAATCTTGCTTAATCTTTTTTCCACATAATTACGTAATGCATCTGTCACCTCAATATGTTTTCCTTTAAAAATAATATTCATATCTTCTCCTCCTTTAGTAATAGTTTACTATAGTTATATTCTCCATACAGGTAAAAAACCCTTTTTATTTTTATAATTTTTTTATAATTTTTTAAAAAATTTTTCTATCTATCTACTTATATCATATCTTAAACTTTTCTTTCTACCGCCCTTCCTTAGACTGACCTGGTCTTTGCCCCCACACTCGCCTGCTGAGAGGTTCGCTCAGGAAATTCTTCCTTTACTACTACTCTTCTCTTATTGTAATACCTTATAAAGGTTAAGGCAGGACTTACCCCAAAGCCGCACCATGCTCAGTAACCAAAGTTACCTTACGTGGGTCGTTTTGCCTGCGACTGGCCTCGACTTTCAACCACAGCTCTAAGAAAGGGCGATACTTTATCTTTACACACTTCTGGCTAAAGTTAAAACAAAAATATTCTTTGTTCCTGCCTTCTTTAATTCTTTAGCACATTCTTCTACAGTAGAGCCGGTAGTAAATATATCATCTAAGATTAATATGTTTTTCCCTTTAACTTCTTTCGGTTCATTTATAAAAAAGGCTTTAAAAATATTCTTATCTCTTTCTTTTTTAGATAAACCAACCTGTGAGGGGGTTAATCTTTTTTTTATTAATACCTCCTCTTTTACGGGGATAGAAAAATAATTTCCAATAATTTTAGCCAACAAAACACTCTGATTAAAACCCCGTTCTTTCAAATCGTTTTTATGTAAAGGGACCGGGATTATTAAATCAATTAACTCTCTAAACTCCTCGTTTTTTGTTAAATAATCTATCAATAGTTTCCCTAAAGGTTTAGCTAATTTTTTCTCTCCATAATATTTAAAGAGATGGATACATTCCCTTAAAACTCCATCATATCTCCCCACAGAACGAGCAAATTCGAAGGAATATTTTTTCTTTTTACAATCAACACAAAAGATATTTTGCTCTTGTCTAAATAAATCTACAGATATTAATAAAGGCTTATTACATTTCACACAATATGGTTTATCAATTAATTCAATAGTTTTAAAACAATCCTCACAGATTGAATATCCCTTAGATTCTCTAATAGGTTTTCCGCATATTTTGCAATCTAATGGAAAAACAAGATTAAGTAATCCTTCTTTTACATATTCTATCATATTTTGAGTATCCATACTAACCTTTATTTAGTCGTTAGTGAATAGTGAATAGTTGTTATATAGCATAAGATCGTGTACTCGTTTTAATGTTTAATATTGTAGCATAAGATCGTGCACTCTTAATCAGGAAGTTCGTAGTCA
>LDZU01008755.1_pt1 | contig 26598 bp, 19 predicted proteins | sample 615531 | NCBI WGS metagenome assembly LDZU01 (sample SAMN03408293, study PRJNA278302) | terrestrial metagenome | isolation source: oil reservoir sample SB2 | place: USA: Alaska, North Slope, Schrader Bluff formation | collected 2011-09 | reverse complement strand
GGAATAGAAAAAAGATGATATAGTGAAATGTTTTTTGTGGCGGAAAGCCGTACTACACAAGGAATTTCAAATAAAGTGGCGAAGTTGACTTGTCAAATAAAAAACCGATAAAATTAAAAAAAGGGGAGGTTGGGGGAAGTTATACGTCACTCCAAAGATTTATCTAAGCTTAAACTTTTTTGCTCATCTACTTTTCTCATAATAAAGAATAATATAAAAAGCATCCCTAACCCGGTAATATTAAAGAGAAGACTTTTTATTATTACTAAAATGCCCGAAATTAAAATAATTCCTCTTTCCCATAAATTTAGTTTTCGACTCAGAAAACCAATTACAGCTGAACTTATAATAGTAATAGAAACTAAAGACCTTACTATGCTGTAAAGTATGTCTAAATTGGAACCTTTAAGTAAAAAAGAATTATCATAAACAAATAGATAAGGAACTAAAAATGCTGAAAAACCTAATATCAATGCGTATTTTGCGCTTTTTACCCAATTAGCATCGGCAATTCCTGAAGCAATGTAGACTGCCCCGCAGACAGGAGGAGTTATGGCAGATATTATGGCAAAGTAAAATATAAATAGATGAGCGGCAAGTGGAATGATTCCGAGTTTAATAAGCGCAGGTGCCCCAATTACCGCCGCAACCAGATATGCAGCGGTTGTGGGTACTTCCATCCCCAGAATAAAAGAAGTTCCCATGGTTAAAAAAAGTGCTAAAAGAAGATTTTCTTTGCTAAAATCCAATATAAAACTCGAAAGTTTTATGCCCAATCCAGTTTGGTTTATTATACCTATTATTATTGAAGCACAGGCGGTAATACTTGCAATTACTGCAGCTTGCCTGGCACCATTAGTGAATCCTCTATAAAATTTTGGCCAGATACTTTTAAAATCTATCTGCCAGTTTATGTTAAAACAGAATAGAATTACAACTGTAAAAAATGCCCAGAAGGCTGAGTACTGTGGAGTATATCCTCTAAATAGAAAATATAATAAGGTAAAAAGGGGCAGAATAAAAAATCCCGAAGTTTTTAAGGTTTCTAAGGTTGAGGGAATATTTTGAGGATCGATACTTTTTTTATTCTCCTTTAATGAATAAAAATGAATTCCTATTCCGATGGCGTAAAAATATAAAATAGCAGGTAGAGTTGCGGATAAAGCTATCTTAAGATAGGGAATTTGGATAAGTTCTGCCATAATGAAAATACCTGCTCCCATAATTGGTGGCATTATTTGTCCTCCCGAGGATGCAGCTGCTTCAACTCCTGCGGCAAAAGACTTGTCATATTTTAATTTTTTCATCATAGGAATAGTAAATACGCCTGTAGTGGCAACATTTGCAGAAGCGCTTCCGGAGATACTACCGAATAAAGCACTTGACAATACTGCTACTTTAGCAGGCCCTCCCTTAAATCTACCAGCTAATTTTAAGGAAAAATTTATAAATCCTTTCCCTCCGCCGCTTTCCACCATAAATGCCCCAAACATTATAAATATGACAATAATATTTACTGATATTCCCACAATCATTCCCCAAATACCATTAGTTGTAAGATATAACATTCCTAAAATTGTGCTGGGAGTAAGTTGTACATGGCCAAAATGTCCAGGGAGTAAATGACCGAAAAAAGCGTACATCAAAAAAAGGAAAGAGATAATTGGTAAGGCGGGCTTTACACATCTTCTTGTCGCTTCTAATATTAATAGAATCATTATGATAGCGAGTAATATTTGTAATTTCCCATCGACTATGCCATATTGATATATAATTTTTTTATAATTTATAGCAATGTAAATAGAAGTAATGAATGATAGAGATGCAAGTAAAATGTCGCTAATAAGTTTGGTTTTACTTTTTTTGATAGGAAAATATAAATAAATAATAGGCAGTGCCAGGCAAAGATGAACACTTCTCTGAATTATATTAGGAATTAATCCGGAAAATATTAAATATAAATGAAAAATGAGAAAAACAATACCAAGCAAATCCTTGATAATTTGCAGATAATCTTTTTTCATCTTTACACACTTAAATCCTTTTTAATATATTTTTTTAATTATCAATTATAATTTAATTTTTAGGAATTAAGCTATCCGGTATGTCCATACCAATTTCTTTATAGTATCTTAAGGCTCCTAAATGTAGAGGTGCTCCTAATTTTACAACATCTCCCATGTTTAAAAATTTCCCAAAAGGATGCATACCTTCCATAATTTTTCTATTTTCCCAGAAGGCCTTAGTGATTTTATAGGCAATTTCTTCAGGTAAATCACTTATAGTATAAGTTCCTACAGGATTAGAGAAACTTTTTACGGGATAATTAATATTAGGATAAGTATTAGGTAAAATTATAAACCTTGTAAATACCGGATTTTTTTCTTTAAATTTTGCAAAATCTTCATCTTCTAAAGATAAAAGCCTTATTTTAGTGCTTGAAGATAATTCTACAACCATAGGACTGGGGGGAGGAGATGATGTAGCAAATCCTACTACTTTTCTATTTTTTACTGCATCAACTGCTTCTTTTAGAGATGCTTTTTTAATTTGTATTTCATCTAATATTCCCATGTTTTCAAAAAGCTCTAAAGTTATAGCTTCTCCCGAACTTCCTAATCCTCCGGGAATAAACGGTTTTCCCACAAGCTCTTTAAAAGTTTCTATACCGCTATCCTCTCTTACCAACCAATGCATTACGATTCCCGGTATGGGCCAGAGAGTCCTAATTTTTTCATATCCACCTTCTTCAAATTTACCTTCTTCTTTAAGAGCTTTTAAAATATTGGAAACGGTTGAAGTAAATACGAAATTTTGCCTTGTCTTTGATTCTTTTACATTAGCTACAGATCCTAAACTTTCCTCAACTATCACATCAATATCTGGCGCACCACTCATAATGGCTTTAGACATACCTACAGAAAAAGCATAATAAGTTGATGCGCTGCTTGCCGATTTTAATGAAATCCTGATTTTAGAAAAAGAAAGAGTGGTAAATGAACTAAATAGAATTAATAATACCAAAACAAATACTATTCGACTGTTAAATTTTGTGCTTTTCATTAAAAATACCTCCTAAATAATAATTTATTATTTTGTATATTATAATTTAGAAATATTATATATTGCGTTTCTTAAAGAGTCAATCCCACGAATTGCCTCATCAAAAATATAAACAAAAAAGTATCGATGCCTCATATAAAAATCTAAATGAAATTATTTTAATTATAACCTAATCTCCTCTATATTTAAAGATAGAAAATTATCCTTAGATATAGAGGAGGTAGAAGGGAATGTTGACTATGGGGCAGAAAAAGATCGTAACCAGAGAATTAAGAGACAGATACCATAAATCATCTAAAAAAGAAAAGACTATTATTTTAGATGAGTTTATTAAACTTACCGGATATAATCGCTGTTATGCCTGTCAGGTTCTAAATCTAAAAAAAGAAAAAGTATTGGGGTACATGAATATAGCCGGTAAAAGAATAAAATATGTAGCGGATAATAGGAAAATCAAAAGGAAAAAGACAAAGATCTATGATCAGGAGGTTTTTAGGGCCTTAAGAAAGATCTGGGAAATCTTTGACTATATCTGTTCCAAAAGACTGGCCCCCTTCTTAAAAGAGATCCTCCCGGTATTAGAAAAATGGGAAGAAATTAAACTGAGTGTTGAGGTAAGAGAAAAGCTCTTCAAGATAAGTGCAGCCACTATCGATAGGCTTTTAGCTCCTACCAGGAAGAGATATAGAATAAAAGGCAGGTCTACTACCAGACCAGGGAGCCTACTAAAAAAGAGTATCCCCATTAGGACCTTTACCGATTGGGATGAGGCTAAACCTGGCTTTTTCGAAGTAGACCTAGTCTCCCATGATGGTGGGGCAGTAAGGGGTGATTTTATCCAGAGTCTAAACTTTACCGATATCTCTACCGGCTGGGAGGAGATGATTGCGGTAAAGAATAAGGCCCAGGTATGGGTCTTTGCTGGGATAAAGAAGATAAAAGAGAGGTTACCTTTTTCTATTCTGGGGATAGATTCAGATAACGGGGCTGAATTTATTAATGCCCATCTCCTGCGATACTGTGAGAAAGAGCAGATTACCTTTACCCGTAGCAGACCTTACCGCAAGAATGATTCCTGTTTTGTGGAACAGAAGAATTATTCGGTAATAAGAAGGGCGGTAGGATATTCTAGATATTATACTGCCGAAGAACTTACCCTCTTAAATGAACTATATGGTTATCTTAGACTCTATGTGAATTTCTTTCAACCGGTAAGAAAGTTAATCAAAAAGGAAAGGATAGGGAGTAAAGTTAAAAAAAGATATGATGAGGCTAAGACCCCTTACCGAAGAGTTCTGGCCTCTCCTAATATTAAATCTGATATAAAGATGAAATTGAAAAGCCAATATGCTATGCTAAATCCAGCAGAGCTGAAAAGAAAGATAACTAAATTACAAAATAGGCTCCTTAAATTGAATGCTCTAAAGCAAGAGATGAGTAAAGAAAAAGAAAAAGATATGGACCCTTTCGTTTATATTTCTACTTGAGGCATCGTATCACACTTCCTTTATATTTTTATGTGAGGCATTAAGGGATTTTAAAAAAATTTTATTCGAATAATCTATTTGTGCGAATTTATTTCACAGAAAATAAGTAGTTAGTTTTAGATCTCAAAAGTTCCGAAAATTTATCTTATTCTTATTCTCATAATGTTTCTTCATCTCTTTATTAAATGGTAAGTTAAGTATTTCATCTATAACTGTTCTTGCCTGCTCAAAAGATTTGGTCCTGGGGTCTCTTACCAATATTTCTTGAAGTATTCTTTTATCTCCAGATAAGAATGCTTCCATTGCCCACTCCATCCTCAACATTCTCGGAGCAAGATACATATCCATTATTCGCTTTGGTATGGGAGGATTTATCTCTTCTGGATGAATACCTTTCTGGTCTACAATTACCGGGACTTCTACCACTACATTCTCGGGAATGCCCAGAATTATTGGGCCTTTGTTTAAAATATTTAGTACAAATCTTGCTTGATTTCCATTAACCAATGCATCTATAAACTGAATATGTTGTTCTCCGCTTTTAGCATCAGGGGGGAATTCTTTTAAAAGATTAATAGATTTATCTGAGGCAAGCTTAAAACTTTTATCGGTTAATTCCTTCAAATAATTTTCTCGATACCAGGCCCAACCCAAGTCAGAATCTGCCCCTCCCCAGGGCTCCCCATACCACTTTTTCTTTACCTCTAGATTGTAATGATACTTCCAGCTCCCATTCCTGACACTATCTCCTATGGGCATTCTTCCGTAAAATTTATACATATCAATTGCTGCGGGACTCATTTGGTCATCGAAAGGGTCCTTGGGTTTCCATTTCCTCGCTTCTTCTTCTATCCATCGATCTATAAGGGGATATGCATCCTTACCTTTATAAAGAAAACGAGTAAGCCATATATTATGATTAAATCCTGCAACCTGCCAGTCTACTTCTTTTTTATCTAATCCCAAACTTTTTATCAGGGTATCAACACCATAATGTCCATGGCAAAAACCTATAACTTTAATTTCAGAATGTCTAGATATTAATGTTGTACCCTCGAACACTGGATTAGCTGCTTGAAGAAGCCAGGCATTAGGACATATCTCTTCCATGCTATGGGCTATATCTAGAAAATATTTGAGTTGATTGTAATTACTTAAAGTATAATAATCAGAAACCATATTGAACTCTTGGCTGTCTATACCTCTTTTATAACCATATTTTTCTCCCACTTCTCTAATGGCATCCAGTTGCTCATGGCCACCTACAAGAGCGGTGTTAATTACGAAATCTGCATTTTCTATTGACCGTCTCATATCGGTTGTTTTTTCAAACTTTAAATTAGCTCCCAAAGCATCAGCATACCTTGTGGCTAGAATGTATACTGAATTTAGACGCTTTTCATCAATATCCATAAGCGAAACAAGGCTTCCAGACAATCCTTTTGTATTACAAAAATCTCCCACTAATCTTAAAGAAAAAATAGCACTCCCTGCTCCTATAATGCTTAATTTTATACTTGACATTTAATTTCCTCCAACTATTAATTTTATCTATATGCATTTTATCACAACCAAATACTTTTCATTTTTCTATCCATTAGTAAAAAAAATTACTATTCTTTCAACATAAATTAATAACCTTTTAAGTAAACGATAAATATGGGGTCTCTTTCTTAAGGTAAATTATAAGGTATTTAATTAAGTTTGCCAACTTATTTTAGCAAAACATTTTTTATAAATTTCAACTTAATCATGAACTTACCTTGATAACCTTAATCATTTCTTTGCTGTTTGTAAAAGTACAGAAATAGTTTTCTGGAGCGAAGGTGGGGTTGGAGAAATTGGAATCATTCTTTCGAGAAAATCATCTTCGACATTTTAATCTATTGTGGTAGAATATTTATAGGTTTAACTTTTCTATTCATTTTTACTTTAAAAAGTGAGAAATAAGGAGAAGGACTGAAATGGAAAACTTGAGAATTCATAGCGAGCCATCTTTAAAAAATCCCCGCATGATTATGGGTTTCTCTGGTTGGATGGATGGAGGGGATGTCTCTACTGGTACCATACAATACTTAAAATTTACTCTCCAGGCCAAGAAATTTGCCCAAATAGAATCGCAAAAATTTTATATTTTTAATTTTCCAGGAGCAATGTCCGAGACAGCACAATTTAGACCTTATACTAAAATTCAAGAAGGGCTGATAACTGATTTTCAATATCCGCAAAATGAATTTTTCTATGATGAAAAGAATAATTTGGTCTTATTTTCCGGTAAAGAACCAAATATTAATTGGGATGAATATGCTAATTGCATCTTTAAAATAACTGAAAAATTTGGAGTAAAAGAAATTTATTTTGTGGGTAGTGTTGCAGGTCCAATTCCTCACACCAGGGGGATTAGAATATTTTGTTCTGTGTCTGGTGAAAAGCAAAAGGCTAAACTCAAAGAGATTGGGATAAGGTTTACTAATTATGAAGGTCCAGCAAGTATTACTACTTTATTGACCAAGTTTTCTTCAGAGAAAGGGGTAGAAATGGCTAATTTTATAGCGGAAATACCAATTTATATTCAAACCCGAAACCCTAAAGCAATAAAAGCAGTAATAGAGAAGTTGACTCAATTGCTGAAAATAGATATTAATTTCACAGATCTATCGATAAAGAGTACTCATTTTGAAAAAAGAATAGATGAATTAGTTCATAAACAACCCCTTCTCGCTGCTCAGATAAAAAGATTAGAAGAAAATTATGATAAAGAATTTTTTGAAGAAAAGGGTGGATTTGAGGAGTGGCTTAAACAGCACGGGATTGATAAATTATAAAAAGAACTTAAAAGTCTTTGTGAACAAAGTAAATTATGAGTAAAAATGATTATAAAAGAAACCCACCACTTAAAGCCATAATCAGAATAAAATTTTTTATATTTTATTTCTTAACCTTATTAAACCTGCCTCAATTCTAATAAACGCCATACTTTTTCTATTGTATTTGTCTAAGTTTATCCCATATTTTTGGGCAATCTTCTTTACAACTGGTAATGGCTCCGGATTGGCCTTTTCCCAAAAAGGCCTCAATTCTCTAAGGAAGATATTGGTAGTTATAGGACCTATACCGTAAAAACTGGTCAATCTATTTTCTAAATCTTTACTATTTTTCGCTTCTTTATGCAATTCTTTTAAACTTCCTCTGTATTCTTGGAGGAGGGTTTTACAATTTCTTAAAATTTGGGTAGAGGTTTTTCCATCATAACGGACATAACCACCCTCTCTCATAATCGGGTTTACCAAAAAATCCCAGCCCGCTTTTAATATCTTTCTTGGTTCTAAAAGATTATATCTTTCGAATGTTTTGTAAGTATTTTTAGCAATTGTTTCTGATATTCTTGCTCCAAAGAGAATGCTGGCCAGAAACCATTTAAAAATTTCTTTATCATTGTTTTTCTTTAAATAAATGCCCAACTCCTCAGAATACAATTCTTTTTTTTCTAATCTTTTTATATCCATTTGCATCAGTAAACCCTTACTTTGTATAAAATTATCCTTCTCCTAAGTCATTATTTCCCTTTCACCTTCATCTCTTTAAGTCGGTTTAAGCTTCTTCATTCCTAATCTTGGGTGTCATATTCATTTACTTATACCTTAAAGCTTTAAAAATGGCTTCTCGGATACCTTCCTTGGGGGACCTCACGGACTCGTTGGGCTTCAATGTCACTTGTCGGGCAAAAGGTATTCCAGAAGAGATCAACCACTGCCTTTCCTATTATGGGTTTATACTTGAAGTTTGGTTTTAATAACCGGGGAGACTCTACTGATTCCTCAAAGAATTTCCCTAAAATAGCTATCGTGCCTTTTTGCTCTATCAATGAGAAACCGCACTTTTCGAAAAATGGAGCCGGCATAAACCAGTGATTATGGTAGTATCCCGTGGTTATTATACCTTTACGACCCTGATGTTTCGCCTCCTCTTCGGCTGAGTCAATCAAGGCCCTCCCTATACCCCTACCGTTTGTTTTCCCTGTAACGGTCAGACAGGGAATAACCATTAGATCCTGTCCTATCGGACCCCAAGGACAAATCTCTATAGGCATTATATGCAAAAATCCAACTTGCTCATTATCAATTGAAGCAATCTTCACCCGTGAGCCCTTTTTGTACATACTTTGAAGCCAGTCAATCCGTCTCTTGGCAGAAGTGTCTACCTCTTCCCTTAGGCAACACTCTGGTGTGTCATTAACATGGGTACAAGTTCCAACGAAGTATTCATCGTATTTATCTCTCATGTCGTAAATTTTTATTGATGACATCTAATTGACCTCCTTCTTATCCAACATAACAATCATAATTACAGAAAACAACAAGTAAAGACACAAGAATTTTTTCTCTTTGGTTTTTTTATCAAACTGCGCACATAACTTAAAACATCATAATATCCTTCAAAAGGGTATCCTTCACTATGTCTTTGAATAGAAGCATCATATTCCCCTGCCCATTTATCAAAACTTTTATTGCTTAACATATAAATCCTCGTAAAAAATATTTCATATATAAATTTTACCAAATTACCAACCAAAACAAAAGAAATGTATTTCTTTAACAATTTTAGGCTCATAAAAAGTGGTAGGAATGGCAAATAAAATCAAATTTTATGCAAACAAGTATTTTAAGATATTTAAAAAGATAAAAATATTTTAACAGCATCGAAGATAAATTTAGCACTAAAGAAGAGGAGGAAAACTCCGCAGATGGCAAATAAGACCTGCTGGAGTCTTTTTCCAAAAAATTGACCACCTTTGAAGGATATGGCTGAAAGGAAATAGCACCAGAAGAAGTCACAGGACCAATGGAAAATTATAAATGCAATGAAACCGAGTATTCCATAAGTCAAAGAACGAAAAATTAAGATAGAGCCAATGGCTACCCACCAAAGCAAGAAATAAGGATTGGCTACACTGAGTATCATCCCAGCCATCAGAGGGGAGCGATTATCTTTGGCAGGGTCCATCTGGGTCTGTTTGGCACCCTGAAGTAGTCCCCAGCCCATTTTTAGGAGAAATAAGCCACCGATTAATCCTATTATCCCTTTAATAAAAGATATTTTTAAAATTTCTCCGAAGCCATAAGATATTAAGATAATTAAAGGGATTTCTACAATGCCATGCCCCAAAGCAACAAATACCCCAGCATGGGGAGATTGGGTTCCTTTGCTCACTGTCATCGCAGTAATCGGCCCGGGAGCCATAACTCCAGATAAAGATATTAAAATCACTTCTAAAAGAAAAGTTGGCAATGACAATTTTTGCTCCTTAATTACTGAGTTTCACTGCTGAACAAAGACTTTATTTTGAAAATAATTCTTTTTCAATAATTTTCTCGGCAATCTGAACTGCGTTTAGGGCTGCGCCTTTTCGCAGGTTATCGGAAACTATCCACATCACCAGGCCGTTATCAGTAGAGATGTCCTCTCTAATTCTTCCCACAAAGACTTCATCCTTCCCCTCGGCAAACAAAGGCAGGGGATATTCTAATCTTTCCGGATTATCAACCACTTTAATCCCGGGGAAGGCGCCCAATATTTCTCGGGTCCTCTGCACGGAAATTTTCTTTTTGGTCTCTATGTGAACTACCTCCGAATGAGCCCGATATACAGGAACTCTCACTGTGGTAGCAGCAACTCTAATATTTTTGTCTCCCAATATCTTTCTGGTTTCGTTTAGCATTTTCATTTCTTCCGCAGTATAGCCATTTTCCATAAAAGACCCAATATGAGGGAGAAGATTAAAAGCTATCTGATAAGGATACGCCTTGATCTCAAATTCTTCATTTTTGGAAATAGAGGCTGTTTGGGCCTTTAATTCTTCTATAGCTTCCTTCCCGGTCCCCGAGACACTCTGATAGGTAGCCACTACAACCCTTTCTATCCCTGCTTCATCATAAATAGGCTTTAAAGCCATTACCATCTGGATAGTAGAACAGTTAGGATTGGCAACTAAACCTCTGTGCTGTTTTAAATCATCGGGGTTTACTTCTGGAACTACTAAGGGAACATTGGGGTCCATGCGGAAATATTTACCATTATCTATTACTATAGCCCCCTGCTGAACAGCAAGAGGGGCAAAATGTTTACTTACTTCGTCTCCTCCAGAAAAAAGGGAGATATCGATTCCACCAAAAGAATCATCTTTTAATTCCTGAACTTTTAACTTTTCTCCATTAAATTCATATTCTTTGCCCGCTGACCTGGCTGAGGCAAAAAGGATTAATTTTTCCACCGGGAATTTTCTCTGCTCTAAAACCAATCTCATCTCTTCACCAACTGCCCCGGTAGCTCCTACTATGGCAATATTATATTTTTTCATTATTCTTCACCTACTTTATCTAAATTAAATTCTTTATGGACTGCTCTTACCGCATCTGCTAAACGAGAAGAGTTAATCAAACAAGATATTCTAAGGTTAGAAGTACTGATCATATCTATATTTATATCATTTTTAGCCAGAGCCCCAAACATCCGCGCTGCTATAGACGGATCACTGGTAATACCTGCCCCCACAATAGAAACTTTTGCTACCTTTGATTCTGATATTACTCCTTTAGCGCCAATCTCTTCAGCTATCTGATTAGTAATTCGAATAGCTTCATTGAAATCATTTAAAGCCACGGTAAAGGCAATATCGTTAATTTCATTATGATGAGAGCTTTGAATAATCATATCTACCATTATTTCTTTCTCGGCTAAAGCTTTAAATAATTTATAAGCTATGCCAGGAACATCTGGGACTCCCTGGATTACGATTTTGCCTACATTAGTCTCGTGGGTTACCCCTCTTACCATAACTTTTTCTAACATCGTGTTTGCCTCCTTTATAACCGTACCCTTTCCTTCTGTAAAGGATGATTTAACCATAATCTTTACTTCATAATTTCGAGCTACATCTATAGCTCTATAATGCATTATTTTTGCCCCTAAGCTTGCCATCTCAGCCATTTCGTCATAAGAAATGGCAGGAATACGACAGGCAGAAGGAACAATTCGGGGGTCAGCAGTATAAACTCCATCAACATCGGTATAGATTTCACATACCGTCGCCCTTAGCTGAGCGGCTAAGGCGATAGCGGTAGTATCTGAACCCCCTCTCCCCAGAGTAGTAATATCACCATTGGTATTAATGCCCTGGAAACCTGCTACTATCACTATCTTGCCCTTTGCCAGGGCTGATTTTATTTTATTCTGATTTATAGTGGTAACTTTGGCTTTAGTATGGACTGTATTAGTAATGATCCCAGCCTGCATTCCAGTAAAAGAGATGGCTTCCCAACCCAGAGAATGAATAGCCATAGTCAATAAGGCAATAGAAACCTGCTCACCAGTAGAAATTAACATATCTAATTCTCGTTCATTGGGAAATTTAGTAATTTTTTGAGCCATTTTGATTAATTCATCGGTAGTATTGCCCATAGCTGAGACTACTACTACCATCTTATGCCCTTCCCTCGCTCTATCTACTATCTTCCTGGCTACCTTTTTGATTCGCTCAATATTTGCTACCGAACTTCCGCCATATTTTTGCACTATAATTTTGTTCATAGTAAAAAATCACCCCTTCAAGAATCTACCAATTGACCAATTCTCCAATCCACTAATTTAGACCCAAGCGAGACGCCTGTTCTACAGTTTTATCTTAATACTATAACTAGTGCAAAGTTAACCAAGGTAATATAGTTTTGAGATTGCTTCGCTAACGCTCGCAATGACAAAACACGGAGCGTCATTACGAGGAGCAAAGTAAGCCTGCCCCTGCGAAAACAGGGGAAGCAATCTCAAGAAATATAACATATTTTATTTAACAGAGCACTAGCTACCCAGGTAAGCAACTAACAAGCTAACTCTTTTCTTATTACACATTACTTATTACTCATTACTTACTGCCGTTCCTTCTAAGTCTGCTTCCAACACCAAGACCTGGCAATTTATTCCAGCCTTTAAAAAGGTATCTTTCATTATTTCGCTTATTATTTTCTCTGAACCCTTTTTAGTTAACGAAACTACAGTTGGCCCTGAACCACTCAAGGCCACACCTGCTAAGCCTGTCCCTTTTATTTTAGAAAAAACTTCTTCAATCCCAGGAATAAAAGGTGTCCTATAGGGTTGATGAAGCTTATCTTCCATTGCCTCAGACAACACATCCCAATCTGAATTTTGCAAGGCATTCACCAAAAGAGAAGTTCTACTTAAATTAAATATTGCGTCAGATAAAGGTACTTTTGTAGGCAAAACTTTTCTCATCTTTTCTGTACTTAAAGTGAAATTTGGTATTGACAGAACAATTCTTAAATCGTTTGAGGGCTTTATTTTGCTCCATTTTATCTCTTCTTTTCCAGTTTTATAGGCTATAGTAAAGCCACCTATTAAAGCAGGAACTATATTATCCATATGTCCCTCCAAAGAAAGGGCTAATTCAAGTATTTCCTGATAAGTTAAATTATTATTATAAAGCTTAGTAATTCCAACAATTCCGCCAATTATTGCTGCTGCACTACTGCCTAACCCTCTGGTAACTGGTATTTCGTTAAATACTCTTATTTTTAAACCCTTCTTGTCACTAATATTTTTGCTCCTTTTTAGCACTAAATCCATAGACTTCCAGATTAAGTTATTCTCATCAGTAAGAAATTTCTCTGCCCCCTCTCCTTCATACTTAATTTCCAGTCCTTCTTTTGTGACCTCTTCTATCTCTAAATTTAAATACAATTTTAAAGCCAGACCCAAACAATCAAAGCCCGGACCCAGGTTAGCAGTGGTAGCTGGAACTCGAACCTTTATCATAATTTTTCTCCCCTTTATTGGTCGATAGCAACTGGTCCTTAGGGGTTAGCAAGATAGTCGTTTTGCCAGTTTATAATTTTATTGCGACTTTGACGTATCAGGGCGCGATAATCTCATCTAATAACTAAAAACCAGTTCTGCATTTTGTATTTGGTGCTAACTACTATTCACCATTCACTAACGACTAATTAAATTTCCACCCCTCTGATGGTACTGCATATTTTCTCTACACATTCCAGACAGGAAACTTCTTTTAAAGCCTCCTGAACATTTCCCTCTTTTGCTCTATGAGTTAGAAAAACAATATCCACTATCTCCCCAGCTTCTCCTTTCTGAATAACTGAAGCAAAACTAACTTCATTTTTAGCAAAAGAACCAGCAATCTCCGCCAAAACTCCCGGTCTGTCTTTAACTCTTATTCTTAAATAGAAGGGAGATTGAGTTTGTTTGAAATCTTTAATCTCTTTCTTTTTAAAATAATTATAATTATTTCTATAGTTATTAAAATTATTAACTATCTCAACTATATCACTAACAATCATGCTCCCCGCAGGCAAGGCACCAGCCCCCAGACCAGAAAAGGTCAAGTCTCCAAATCCTTCTCCCCGTAATAGAATTCCATTGTATGCTCCATTTATATTGGCCATAGTATGTCTTTTGGGTATCAATGCCGGGTGTACCCTTATATCTAATTGCTGTCCATCATCCTTCGCTAAAGCTAATAGTTTAATAGTATAACCAAGTTCTCGAGCATATTCGATATCCAGTTTAGAAATATTTCTTATCCCTTCATAATAAATCCTATCCGGATTAATCATCGCCCTGAAGGCAATAGCTGAAAGAATAAATATCTTATTACAGGTATCAAATCCATCAATGTCTTTACTGGGGTCAGCCTCGGCATAACCTCTTTTCTGGGCTTCTTCTAAAGCTTCTTTATAGTCCCTGTCCTCATCGCTCATCTTGGTTAGAATATAATTGGTAGTGCCATTTAGAATTCCTATTATTTCTTTTAACTTATAAGAAGTAAGAGAGTTAGAAAGCGCCCCTATTATGGGTATTCCGCTTGCTACACTTGCTTCAAAAAGAAAATAAACTCTATTTTCCTGGGCTAAGTTTAAAATTTCATATCCTGCCCTGGCTATTACCTCTTTATTAGCAGTGACTACATGTTTTCCTGATTTGAGGGCCTGCATAATAAAAGTTCTAGCTGGTTCAAAACCACCCATAGTTTCCACTATAATATCAATTTCCGGGTCAGCCACTACTTCCTGGGCAGAATCGGTAAATATCTTATAAAGTTCTGGCTTAGGAAGAATTTTGTTTCTATCTTTATCAGCTATTCTTTTTAAAACTATTTTTCGGGGATATATTTTTTGTTCAATAAATCCTCTATTTTCTTGTAAAACTTTAATAACACCCTGTCCTACTGTGCCTAATCCTAATATACCAACATTTATGGTTTCTTTCTTCATAATAATTATCTTTCACCCTTTCAATTTTATATATAAAAAAATCTTTCGCCTTATTTATAAAGACGAAAGATTTTCGCGGTTCCACTTTATTTCTCTGAAATCAAAAATTTTTCAGAGCTCTCTTATTATTAGCTATAGGGGAGCTTCCCAAAAGATTTACTCTTTTTGTTTCGATTCATCTTTGGCCTCCGGGTTGGTCTTCGGCTAAAAATTTTCCGATACGAAAAATTTTCTCACCTACTCTTCCCATCATAGGCCCTTTATTAAATTTACTCAATTCTAACACTCTAAACCTATTTTGTCAAAATTTTACAACAGTTATTTCCTGGATTATATATTTACAAATTAAACTCCTAATTTTTCTCACTTAACCTTAATTCAGATCAGCTCTTTCACTAGATATAAGAGCAACGCTGGCTACTTTATCTTCTGGAGCAAGGTTCATTACTTTAACTCCCTGAGAATATCTCCCAGTCTTATGAATTTCTTCAACTGGAACTCGGATAACAATCCCCTGCTGGCTGATTAATACTATCTCGTCTCCCTCATCCACAACTTTGACAGCTATCACTTCACCCTTTTCTTTGGTTAATTTAATAGACATCATCCCTCGGCTTCCCTGTCTTTTAAATCTTCTAAACTCTTTCAAAGAAGTTCTTTTGGCATACCCTCCTTCAGTAATTAATAATAAATCTTTTTCTGAATCTGGTTCAACCAAATTAATATTTATAAGGTAATCTTGAGAGCTAAAAATCATTCCCTTTACCCCGAGAGCACTTCTTCCCATAGACCTTATCAAGTTCCCAGAGAAACGAATAGATCTCCCCAATCTGGAAGTTAAAACAACATCTTCCTGGTTCTCAGCAAGCCTTACTCCAACTAATTCATCTTCTGGAAGAAGACGAAGGGCAATTATCCCTACATTTCTTAGATTAGAAAAACTTGAAAGAGGAACTTTCTTTATCTTTCCTTTTTTGGTAGCCATAAAAAGATATTTTTCATTGTTTTCTTTGTTCTCTTTCGATTCTTCCAATTCATTACTCTTTATTGGAATAAGAGTAGTAATATGTTCTTCTTTATCAATGCCCAATAAATTAACAATGGCAACCCCTCGGGAGGTCCTCCCTCCTTCAGGTATCTGATAGGCCCTTCTTTTGTAGACATTACCTTTATTGGTGAAAAATAATATATCATGAAGATTGGTAGTAACAAACAATTGATCTACAAAATCCTCTGTCTTGGTAGTCATTCCAATTTTCCCCTTACCTCCTCTTCTCTGACTTCTATAAGTACTTAAGGGAAGGCGTTTTAGATATCCATCCTGAGTATAGGTTATTACAATATCCTCCTCGGCAATAAAGTCCTCTATGTTATGTTCTCCCACATCTTCAATAATCATAGTCCTCCGTTCATCACCATATTTTTCTTTTAAATCTAAAAGTTCCTCTTTTATAAGCAACATCATCTTTTTTTCATTTTGTAATATATCTTCTAAATAGGCGATACGTTTTATTAATTCTAAATATTCTTCTAAAATCTTTTCGGTCTCCAGAGAAGTAAGCCTCTGTAGCTTCATATCTAAGATGGCCTGAGCTTGAATATCGCTCAATCCAAACCTGCTTTTAAGTTTACTATGAGCTATATTAACATTTTTAGATTTTTTAATAATTTGGACCACTTCATCAATATTAGATAAAGCAATTTTTAAACCTTCTAAGATGTGGGCCCTCTCTTTAGCTTTCCTTAGGTCATACCTTGTTCTCTTTTCTACCACATCTTTACGATGGTCTAAAAAACACTTGATTATTTCTCTTAAGTTTAAGATTCGGGGACGACCATGGTCTATAGCTAAAAGGTTAATTCCAAAGGAGATCCTCATCTTAGTATGTTTGTATAAATTGTTTAAAACTATATCAACATTGGAATTCTTTTTTAGCTCAATAACTACCCGCATCCCATTTCTGTCTGACTCGTCCCTTAAACTGGTTATCTCGGGGATTTTCTTATCCTGAACTAAATTAGCAATCTCCTCAACTAAATTAGCTTTGTTCACCTGATAAGGAAGCTCCTTTATTATTAAGCGAGGATTGCTCCTCTCCCCTTTATTGTCTCCGGTTAATCCCTCAGTAAACACTTGGGCCTGTAATTTTATAGTTCCTTTTCCAGCCCTATAGGCACTTCTTATCCCCTCGGTGCCACAGATTATTCCACCGGTAGGAAAGTCAGGTCCTTTGACCACACTCATTAATTTATCCACACTAACCTCAGGGTCATCAATCATTAAAGCAATTCCATCAATTATCTCTTTAAGGTTATGAGGAGGAATATTGGTTGCCATCCCCACAGCAATCCCGGAAGTACCATTGATTAAGAGATTGGGAATTTTGCTGGGCAATACTTCAGGCTCTTCTAGGGAACCATCGAAATTAGGGGTAAAGTTGACTGTTTCTTTATTTATATCAGCTAGCAATTCCTCCGCAATCTTTGACATACGAATTTCTGTATTGTGATTAATAAATCCATTGGCTACAAATGAGTGGCATTTACTATCTACTCTGATCGAATAAACATCTTCCTCTCTTAATTTTTCAACATTTTTTATCTTATTAAAGAAAATATTATGTTCTAATAGCCATTCAATTAAATTTTTATCCGTTCCCTGGAGATATCCCCCTAACTCATCTTTATATCTTCTCAGATTATTGTAACGGTCAAAATTGTGCTTCTTTATAAATTCATTTTTATAATTTTTTCTGAGATATGCACTTAAGAAGGGGATGTAATCGGTTTTGCTCATCCTGTTACCGTTAATGCTATCAATCTCTAAAAGGCGTGCTTGTTTTTTTGAGGAGAAAAAACCAATTTCTTCTTTAAATCTCTTAATGTTTTCAACTCCTGATATCAGCAGTTTGTAACAATCAGATCTTTTATCTTTATAAGGAAAAGTAGTAACTATTCCAAAGTTTAGTAGCAAAATTTTTAACTGTCTTATTAATTCCTGACTTTTGGAATTATAAACAAGCTCTATAACCCTCCCCCTATGTCTTTTATCTTTATGTACCACAATTGAACCATCACCCTCAAAAAGTCCCTTTAAATATTCCCGAACTGTGTCTTTTCTGGACAATAACACGCTAAAAGGAATGATTTTATTCTCTGAAGTAGTATCTTCTAAACCAATATTCTTCAAAAACTCAACCACTTGTTGTTGATAGATACTTATTTCTCGACAATCACCCTTTATCTCTCTTTCATAAAGTTTAATTCCTTTAAACTGTTCTTTAATAATATTTTTTATTTTGTTATAGAAATCAAGGTCTTTATTATTAAATGATATCTGCTTCTGATGAAACGACCCTTCGGAAACTATGGCCCCTAACAAAAAGGCAAGGCTTTTATTCATTTTACGAGGAAGCTCGACATCTTTATATCTTTTATTGTTGGGTATGTACTTAGTTAAATCCAGATCTTTTGAACTAAATAGGGATGGCTCTCGACTTAATAAAACATAATCATTCTTATTTATGTCTTCTAATAACTTCCAGGTGAAACCAGGTACACCAAATTTATTGACTTCCCAACAGAGAACAGGATGGTTATAAGTTCCTCTTAATTCATATCCTTGTTCGGTGGTAATTTTTATGGTCTTGTGCTTACCTGAATTGAAAAATTTAACTGCTTTCTTTTTTTTGCCTTCATAATTCAAGATTTTTAAGTCTATGTCACATTCCTTCTCATTAGAAATTTCTCCAATTGGAATAATGCCCTTATCACTTAAAAGTAAGGTATCACCAGTTACACAATATCTCATCGCTGCAGCGGCGTCACCATCAACCGAGCCAAAATTACCCTGCCCATCAATTAGAGGATAACGACAGGAAAAATCTTGAGCCATTCTAACAATAGTATCATATACAGCAGTATCTCCATGGGGATGATATTTACCTAAGGTTTCTCCTACAATTCGAGCAGATTTCTTATAAGGTTTATCAGAAGTATTGCCCAGCTTGCTCATCGCATATAAGACACGACGATGAACTGGCTTTAAACCATCACGGGCATCAGGTAAGGCTCGACCAATTATCACACTCATAGCATAACTAAGATAGGCGTCTTTTACTTCCTCTCCAATATCTGTAAGCAATTCTTTATTCTTTATAGTTATTTTTTCTTTTTCTTTCTTCAAATCTTTATTCTCTTTATCTTTCATTATATTAAAATTCTCCAATCAAACTATTCAATAGTGAATAGTCGTTAGCCGTTGGCAGGAAATGTTTCTCACCTGTCAATGAATTTAGTTCTCTTGTTACTTGATTAGCTCTGGTTAGCTGGCTTAATATCAGTTCACCAACTAACTAACCAGGCAACTAATTAACCAATTAAATAAATATACTATATGTTAGAGTATAATATACGATTTAGATATCAATCTCTTTGACATCTAAACTATGTTTATAGATAAAATCTTTTCTGGGTTCTACCTTATCACCCATTAGAATAGTAAACATCTCATCCGCTTCTAAAACATCTTCTAATGTTATCTTTTTCAAAACCCTGGTCTCTGGATTCATAGTAGTCTCCCAGAGTTGTTCCGGGTTCATCTCTCCCAGACCTTTATATCTCTGAATTGAAGGGTTGCCGTCAATCTCTTTTAATTTTGCATTCAGCTCCTGTTCATCAAAAAGGTAATAACTCTTTTTATTATATTCGATTTTATAAAGTGGTGGACAAGCAACATAAACGTTCCCCCCCTCAACTAAAGGCTTCATATAGCGGAAGAAAAAAGTTAAGAGGAGTGTCTTTATGTGAGCACCATCGACATCGGCGTCAGTCATTATTACTATTTTATAATATCTCAATTTTTCTATATCTAAATCTTCTCCTATATTAATCCCCAATGCAGTAATAATAGAACGTATTTCGTTATTTTCTAATATTTTATGCAAACGGGCTTTTTCTACATTTAAGACCTTTCCTCTTAAGGGCATAATAGCCTGAAATCTTCTATCCCTCCCTTGTTTTGCTGACCCACCAGCGGAATCTCCTTCTACTAAAAACAACTCTCTATATCGGGGATCCCTTTCTGAACAATCAGCTAATTTCCCAGGGAGGGTTCCAAGGTTTAGCCCATTTTTTTGTCTTACTAAATCGCGAGCTCTTCGTGCAGCCTCTCGAGCCTTTAAAGCAGAAATAGATTTAGCCAATATCTTTTTAGTAACATCTGGGTTTTCGTTAAAGAAATTATTCAATCCTTCAGAGACTATAGCTGATACAACCCCTCTTACTTCACTATTCCCCAACTTCGTCTTGGTCTGCCCTTCAAATTGGGGATTTAACAACTTTACACTTATTACTGCGGTTAAACCTTCTCTTACATCACTTCCTGACAGATTATTTTCATTCTCTTTTAGAGAAAATTTCTTAAAATTAGACACTATACTACTTCGGGCATAATCATTTACAATCCTGGTTATAGCAGCTTTGAACCCTACTAAATGACTCCCACCTTCCTCAGTATTAATATTGTTGGCAAAAGTGAGAACATTTTCTAAATATCCACTATTATATTGTAGGGCAACTTCTACTTCTATATCATCCTTTTTCCCACTAATATATATGGGAGTCTTAAATAACACATCTTTATTTTTGTTTAAATATTTTACGAATTCGATTATTCCTCCATTGTATTTATAAGAAATTTCTTTGCCGGGCTCTCTTTTGTCTTTTAAATCAATCCTCACCCCTGCATTTAAAAAGGCCAATTCTCTTAAACGGTGGGCAATTGTATCAAAGTTAAAATTTATCTCTTCAAATATTTCTGGATCAGGCCTAAAGGTGATTTTTGTCCCTGTTCGAGAAGATCTCCCAATTGCTTTCAATTTGGTTACAGGAACACCTCTTTCAAACCTCTGACAAAACACCCTTGAATCTCTTTTTACCTCTACTTCTAACCATTCAGAGAGAGCATTAACTACTGAGATGCCTACTCCGTGTAACCCTCCAGCGACTCGGTATCCACTTCCGCCAAATTTTCCCCCCGCATGCAATTTGGTCAATACTATAGTCACAGCTGGTTCTCCAGTAGTTTCGTGAATATCAACTGGAATTCCTCTTCCGTCATCGGTTACAGAAACACTATTGTCGGCTTGAATGACTACTTCTATTTTTTTACAAAAACCGGCCATAGCTTCATCAATACTATTGTCTACAACCTCATCTACTAAATGGTGCAAGCCTCTACTAGCGGTGTTTCCAATATACATGCCTGGTCTTTTTCTGACCGCCTCTAATCCTTCTAAAACCTGTATCTGTTTAGCAGTATACTGATTATCAATATTTGGGGCTTCTTTTTTATTTATCTCCACTATTCCTTAACTCCAATCACAATGAAACCGCAGCTTTTAGCCACGGTCTCAGTCTTTTATTTTCTTATATACAAATTATTCTATATTTGTAATAAAATTTTCTATTCTAAAAAATTAATCTAATTAATAATACTATATTATAAGCCTTTTGTCAAAATTTTGGGGGTTGTGCGTTTTACAGAATTTTTGTTTAAGATTTTTATTTATGAAGGACTATTTAATTGCTATTAAAATGTGACGGTTGAACTTTAAATCGGAGATCAGATACTGTTTGTTCTTTTGTTTTAAGGTTTATTTTATCAATAATTTCCCCTTTTCTTAAATTCAATTCATTGGCCCAAACACTACTTTTAACCCTTAAAAAGAGAATCTGGCCTTGTATCTTAATTGGTTGGGTATTTTGGGCAATCTCCTCCCCTACCACCTCTTCCCAATGATTAATTACTTGATATCCCCTTATCTTTTTATCCCATCTTTTTTCTTTAAAATAATCTTCTAAGGCTTCTTTAAAGGAGATCATATCTCTTCTTTTCATAAAACAGACACCTTCCCCCCTTCTACTTTAAAAATCTTGCCCTTTTTCATAATATCATTATTAAAGTAATTTAAATTTATACTGGTAATAAAAGTCTGCACCTTTTTGTTGATAATTAGCTCTAACAAAAAATGTCTTCTTTCTTCATCTAATTCCGACATAACGTCATCAAGTAGCAATATAGGATACACCCCTTCTCTCTCCTTAATTAAATCTAATTCTCCCAATTTTAAAGAAAGTATAGAAGTCCTTTGCTGCCCCTGTGAACCGTAAAAGGCGACATTGGCATTATTAACAAATACTAAAAAATCGTCTCTGTGTGGGCCATATAAGGTTGTTTTATAATCTATCTCTTTTTTTTTATATCTCTCAATCTTATCTTTAAATGCCTTGTTAATTAAAGATATTTCTTCCTCTTTTAAATTTTCAATTACATTGTTCTGGTATGATAATTTCAAATTTTCTTTTCCTTTAGTAATCTCTTGATAGAACTTATTTGCTAGATAGTTCATCTTCTTTAAAAATCTGCTTCTGGTTAAAATCAAAAAAGACCCTCGCTTAATAATCTGAGGATCCCAAATTAAAAGATTTTCTCTTACTTCTCTTCTATTATCGCCTCTTCTTAATATATTATTACGATGCCCCAAAATCCTATTATACCCTGATAGATACCTTTGATATAAAGGATAAATCTGAGATATCTGTTCGTCCAAGAATCTTCTTCTCAAAGAAGGAGAACCCTTTATAATCTGTAAATGTTCGGGAGAAAACACCACCCCCTTAAATTCTTTATTTAAAATAGACTTCTTCTGTATATTTTGATTTATTTTAATAACTTTGGTTAATTTTATTTTATTGAAACTTTCAACATTTTTCTCTAAAGATATATTTACTTCAAAACTTTCGTCATTTTTATTAATTTCCCCAAAAAGACAAGAAACATTATTGTCCCAATTTATTAATTGTTTGTCATTGTTTGTCTTATAAGAGGATCCACGGACAAGCATAGTCATCGCTTCAAGTATATTGGTCTTCCCTTGAGCATTATCTCCAATAAATATATTAAGATTAGAATCAAAGTCTATAGAAATATTTAAGAAATTCCTATAATTTATCAGTCTTATCTTGGTAAAATACAATTTCTCTTCCTATTCTATTTTTACAATTATTTTATTTCCGATTTTTAATATTTCCCTTTAATGTAATGGTTATTTCCCAAAAAACCAAAAATAAATTCAGCAGGTTATGTATATGGTACATTGCAGACAATTTTATGGCAAATTATGATTTTTTGGGCATAATTATGTTGTAGGAACACAATAAATTGTGCCATTGACATATTATTGTCTAATTTCTCCTGAGGGTATGATGCATCGTGCTCCTACATTAACATTTCGTTTACTTTTTGGGTTATACTTATGTAATAATATTAATTAATCTGTTCTTACCGGCATTATAATATGAATGTAGCTTTTGTCTTTGTCGGGGGTAATAATTGCTGGACTTAAAGGATCATTTAATTTTATTAAAATATTATCTGCCTTTATTACCCTTATAACATCTAAAATATATTTAGAATTAAAGGTTATTATAATGTCTTCTCCCTTTTTAAAACAAGGTATTCTCTCTAAGGCTTCTCCAATACTAGGGCTTTCTGCTTTTAGGATTATTTCACACCTTTCTTTAATTTTACTATTCTCTTTTTTATTAATGGCTTCCATCTTTACTATATTTAAATCTTCTCTTACAAATAAAGAAATCCTTTCCATCTTATCTCTAAAATCATCGTTATTCACTTTTATTTCTGTTTTAAAGGAATTTGGGATAATTTGATGATAGTTAGGGAATTGCCCTTCTATTAATCTTGAGTATAGTCTTATATTATTACGACCATCTGGGTATAAAATAAACATTATCTGTCTTTCTCCAACTCTTATTTCTGTAAATACATCTTCGTCGTCGGATAATAATTTGTATAATTCTGATAAAGCCCTATATGGTATAATAATCTCTATCTCATCAGTGGAGTTTTTCTCTATATTTGTTTCCCCGGGTACAGGTTTTATCCCTTGAATATTCTTATAAGAGAGTCTATGACTATCTGTGGCAACTACTTCTATTTTATTATTTATTATTTTAAATAAGACCCCGCTCAAAAAAGATCCGCTTTCGTCTTTAGAAGTTGCAAAAATAGTCTGATATATTGTTTCTTTAAATATCTTCTGTTTTATTTTGATTTTGGATTTTATTTTAATTTCAGGAAAATTAGAAAATTCTTCCCCTGAAAAACCTAAAATTTTATAGGTTGCATTATTTTCCCTAATAATAATATTGTTGTTTTCCAAACTCTCAATTTCTATATTTCCTTCGGGAAATTTTCTAATCAATTCACCAATTATTTTATTTGGTATTACAACGGACCCACTTTCTATTACCTGAGCGGGTATATAATAATCTATTCCGATTTCCAAATCGGTTGCAAATAAATGTATTTTATTGTCATTACTTACCTCAAAGAGTATTCCATTATAGATAGGTAATCCAATTTTAGTAGATATTCCTTTTTGAACTATTTGGATACCATGAAGTAAACTTTCTTGTGAACAAATAAATTTCATTTTATTATCTCCTTTTACTTATTTCTTATAATTTAATAAATAAAAATAGTATTAATAGTAGTAGACTATGTTAAAATTGTGGAAAACAGAAGAAACTATATGTTTTATTTTAAAAAAAGCTGGGGAAAAAGATAAGGATAAATTTTAAATATATTAACCTATTCCCCAATATTATATTTTAATACAAGGCAAACAAAAATAAATTAACCTTTGTTAAGAAGTTATTAACAATAAATTAACAATTACTCATTTTTAATTTTAAGGGTTAAGTTTTCTATAACAGATTTTAAACTCTTATCTTTTTCAATTTTATTCTTAATTTTACTATATGAATGAAGAATAGTAGTATGATCTTTTCCTCCAAATATTTCACCAATTGCGGGTAAAGAAAAATCTGTTAATTCACGAGAAAGATAAATAGCAACTTGTCTGGCCATTACAATATTTTTTGTTCTTTTTTTAGATAATAAGGCACTAAGTTTTATATTAAAATAATCTGCGGTTATTTTTTGAATTTGGTTAATCGATATTTCTTTATTTTCTATGGGAATAATATCTTTTAATATTTCTTGGGCTAAAGGTATAGACAAAATATTTTTAGTTAGTGTAGAGAAAGCAATTAATTTAGTTAAAGCTCCTTCTAATTGCCTTATGTTAGAAGGAATTTTATCTGCAATAAAATTAATTACTTCAGAAGGAATATCTAAATTTTCTAATTGTGCCTTTTTTCTTAAAATCGCTATTCTGGTTTCTAAATCAGGAGGTTGTATATCAGTAATTAACCCCCATTCAAACCTGGAAATTAAACGGTCTTCTAAAGTTGGTATCTCTTTGGGGGGCCGATCACTAGCAATTACAATTTGTTTATTTGAGTCATACAATGTATTAAAAGTATGGAAAAATTCTTCTTGGGTCCTTTCTTTCCCAGCCAAAAATTGTATATCATCAATTAATAAAACATCAACACTGCGATATTTATTACGAAATGAACCAGTACGATCATCTCGGATAGAATTAATTAATTCATTAGTAAATTTTTCAGAGGAGATATATAAAACATTTATTTTTTTCTTCAAGTTATTTTGTAATATGTAATTACCAATAGCCTGCATTAGATGGGTTTTCCCCAACCCCACTCCTCCATATACAAAAAGAGGGTTATAAGCCTTTGCGGGAGATTGGGCCACTGCAAGACAGGCTGCATGGGCAAACCTATTTCCATTTCCTACCACGAAAGTATCAAATGTATATTTTGGCTGTAAAAAAAATTCGATATTGTTATTAATATTGTTAATTTTAGATTTTATTTGTTTTGTTTTATTCTCTTGAATGGTTTTAGAAGGTTTTAAGTTAGATGTTTTAAATTTTATATTTATATCTTCTTTTAAATTTAATAAATTGGTTAAAAGGTCTTTAATGAATTCGATATAATGTTTTTCTAGCCATTCTTTACAGAAATCATTGGGTACCGCAACAATTAACTCATTATCTTTGAATTTTAAAATTTTTGTTTGACTAAACCAGCTGTTATATGCTTGAGGAGGTAGTTTGCTTTTTGCGGTCTGCAATATTTTATCCCAAAGGTTGTTGTCTTCTATAAAATTCATATAGTTACCCCACTTAAATAATTGATTAATTTATATTTGATTATATTTTTTTTATAGACCAATAAAGGATAAATAAACTATAAATTATACAAGAAAGTATACGGTTTATAAGTAATTTATGGATTATCCACAAAGTTAACAGCCAACTGTGGAAAAGTCAAAAAAGAATTTTTGCCTTAAAAAATATTAATTTTATTAGAAAAAATATTTTTAATAGTTTATTTATAGAATACTAACCAATCAATTTTTAAGACTTTTAGAAAGTTATTAACAGTTTATTAACAATTGTGGAAAACTAAAGTTAATAAATTTATATCACTCATTTTTACGAAAACAGTTTTGTATTTATAATAACAAAAATCAATCCATTAAGCAAAGATATTTTGTGAATTTTTGAATGAAAAATTTAAACCCCCAGTAGTTAAAAAACTTTTACTAATTAAACCGGTAACCGCAAAAATGGGCGATTAACACTTGATAATTTTATAATATATTAATTTTAAACTTATACAAACCGATTTTTCGTTAGTGTAAAATTTAGTGGGGTAGTTAGAAGAAAAATATTATATATTAATAATACTTTCTTTGGTTAGTAATAAGATACATAGCAAGAGAAGGATTG
>LDZU01006180.1_pt1 | contig 26653 bp, 29 predicted proteins | sample 615531 | NCBI WGS metagenome assembly LDZU01 (sample SAMN03408293, study PRJNA278302) | terrestrial metagenome | isolation source: oil reservoir sample SB2 | place: USA: Alaska, North Slope, Schrader Bluff formation | collected 2011-09 | reverse complement strand
ATCGGGTCTTTGTCATATCTCCACTTGGCAGCTTTCAGGTTCACTTTTCCACGAGAAGTCAGGGCGGTACCATGTCTTCCTATTCTTGTTGGCAGAACACAGTCAAACATATCAACACCATTCTCTACAGCAACCACTATCATTTCTGGACTCCCGATCCCCATAACGTACCTGGGCCTGTCTTCTGGCAGAAAAGTAACAGTAAATGAAAGCATGTCCTTTGTTATGGCGAATTTCTCACCAACACTGAGACCGCCAATTGCAAATCCATCAAATGGCATTGAGCATATTTCTTCAGCACTCCTGGCACGCAGGTCCTCGAAGAAACCTCCTTGAACAATACCAAACAAGGCCTGCTTCCCACTGTGACTGTTCAGACATCTCCTTGCCCACACAGACGTCCTGGCAACTGATTCCTCGATGTATTCTCTGGATACTCCCGGTTCCACACATTCATCAAAAGCCATTGCGATATCCGAGCCCAGGGTCATCTGAATTTCCATCGAGAGCTCTGGGGTAATGAAGAGCTTTGACCCATCCAGAGGAGATCTAAAACGAACCCCATCATCCTCAACCACTTTATTTCTTATGCTGAATACCTGGAATCCTCCGCTATCAGTCAGGATCGGTCCCTTCCATGAGATGAAATCGTGAAGACCTCCAAAGTGCTCAATGACATCAAGGCCAGGTCTGAGATACAGATGAAACGCATTACCAAGGATGATCTGAGATCCGATCTCGATCAGTTCATGTTGCCACAGACTCTTTACCGTGCCATTCGTTCCAACAGGCATGAAAGCCGGAGTTAAGATTTCTCCGTGACTCGTATTTAGCCTGCCGACACGTGCGCGTGAGGTACTGCTGTTGCTAATTATCTCATAACTAAGCATTTCGCTTGCCGATCACTTCCATTATCCTGTCATAAGAAGCCATAATCTGTCTTTCGAGACTCTGCATCTCTTCAGTTACCCACTTGGCATATGCAGGGTCTTCAAGATTCTTCAAGTTGATTGCCACATTTGATCTTGCGATACGGTACGCTGCGACAAGCAAGTATGCTGATGCTTCGACATCAGATATTGTGTTCAGATTCCCCCATTTTGCTAGTCTTTCAAGACTCACGATGATGTTTTTCGTTCTCCTTGCAAGGTCAAATGGTACTTCTATTGCGGTCTTTAGAGCTTGCTGTATCTTCATATGCCGGGCATTCTTCTCTTCTTCTGTCCCCTTTGAGAGCTTGTAGCTTGCCATTACCTGATCAAAGGCCTGAATATCCTTGTTAGCCAGCTCACACAGGTAATTCATCTCTGCTTCAAAAACCTCCAGGGCCGTTTCCATATGTCCCTCAACATCTTCATAGCCTTTCTTTCCAATGGTCAAGTTAGAAACCATTGCACCCAGAGCAGCTCCCAGGGCTGCTGCAATTGCACCCACGGCACCACCCCCGGGCGTAGGGCTCTTTTCAGCGATCTTCTCAAGAAATTCCTTCACTGTTATCGAACAGAAGTCCATTTTCGTCCCTCCTACTCCTCAGCAATAATCCTGATGCCAGAACTCGTTCCAATACGTTCTGCACCTGCCTCAATCATCGCAATGGCAGTTTCCCTGTCTCTGATACCGCCAGAAGCTTTGACCTTGACATGCGGACTGGTCACAAACCTCATGAGACTAACATCGTCAACCGTAGCACCTCCGCCAGCAAAACCCGATGAAGTCTTTACAAAAGTAGCCCCTGCTGCTTCTGCGATCACACAGGCAGCGATTTTCTCTTTTGTCGAAAGCAACGCCGTCTCAATGATCACCTTGACAGCGTTTCCCTTTGCTGATTTTACCACTTTTGCAATGTCTTTCATAACTAAATCGTAATCTTCACCTTTCAATGCTCCGATATTCATGACCATGTCAAACTCATCAGCACCGTGTTCAAGAGTCCAGCGAGTCTCAAACGCCTTAACTTCTGAAGAACATGCCCCCAGAGGAAACCCGACTACCACCGCTTTCTTTGTGGGACTACCCGCTAGAAATCGAACAACATCTCTTATCCAGCAGCTATTGACACAAACGGCTTTGAATCTGTAATCAATCGCTTCCGCGCAAAGTGACTCTATGTCCCTCAAAGTGACATCCGGCTTCAGAAGTGTATGATCAATGTAGTCGGAAATCTGAAGCGTCTCAGAAACTTTGTTCTTCACGGGTTTAAACTCACTCTCGTATTTGTCTACCATCTCCCTGATAAGTCCTTTTATCATCCGAATCACCTCAAAGTCCAAGATCTTTCGAAATCCCCTGCATAGCCGCTAGAGAAATCCCCAGGAATGATTCCAGAGAGAGTCCCAGTTCCTCACATGAACTCATTTGATCCCTGTTTGCCCCTCTTGCAAAGGATTTCTCTTTGAATCTGTTCATCAGAAAAGGCACATCAAGATCCTCAAGTCTTGTACCCTTTCTGATAAGCACCGATGCCACAATGAACCCCGTCACCGGATCTGCTGCATAAATGGCTTTCTCTATGGCTGTTTCTCTTGGTTTCTGTTCGTTGTGAGCCAGGATTGCGTCAAGCACCTCTTCCGGTACGTCCTTGTCCTTCAGCATCTCAACAGTCATCCTTGCATGTTTTGAAGGTTCTTCGCTGGTGTATTCATAGTCAAGGTCATGAAGGAGACCAGCCATTCCCCACACATCCTTGTCTTCGCCCATTTTCTCAGCAAGGGCTTTCATCACTGCTTCAGTCGCTAATACATGCTTCACAAGATTCTTCTGCTTCAGCTCCTTTTTCACCATTACAAGTGCCTCTTCGCGAGAAATCATGGTCCACCTCCACAAGAAACTGTTCTCGTGCTGCGTAACTGTAATACTTTCCTTTTCCAATTATTACATGATCTAGCATTCTGATTCCCAGGGCTTCTCCAGCGTCAGTGATCTTCTTCGTCACGGCATCATCGGACGTACTGGGCCTTGGGTCACCAGAAGGGTGATTGTGCACGAGAATAATTGCAGCTGCTGTTTTTGAAATCGCATACCTGAATACCTCCCTTGGGTGAATCACTGAAGTATCCAATGTTCCAACGCTAACGGTCGTCATCCCAAGGTAGTTGAGTTTCGTGTCCAGAGAGATAACCCTGACTGTTTCGTTTTTCATCAGGGTCATGTCATTGCACATGTAATATACTGATTCTGGTTCCTTCATAAGGCTCCCCGTTGCGCTTGCTAGCTCCTTAAAGACTCTGTGGCCGATTTCAAGTGATGCCTTCAGTCCAACAGCCTTTGCCAAGCCCACACCTTTCACCTGAGCAAGCTCATCCACTTCAGCGGCAAGGAGACCAACTATCGAACCAAATCTGATCAGAAGCGCTCTGCTGAGTGCAAGCACGTCGGTACCTTTTGTGCCGGTGCGCAAAAGAATCGCAACGAGTTCAGCGTCGCTCAGTGACTCGGCTCCATAAGTCACCAATCTCTCTCTAGGCATGTCCAGGTTCTTCATACTGCCAAAGCTCCCCTTTCATGGAGAATTTCCCAGATTCGACCAACAGGCAATCCCATTACATTATAGAAATCTCCCACGATTCTTTTGACAAAAACCGCTCCCCTATCCTGAATCCCATAGGAACCAGCTTTGTCCATCGCAAGCCCTGAATCAACATAGTCATTTATGAGTCCTTCAGGCAGTTCTCTGAATTCTACATCAGTCTTTTCGACAAACTCGATGACCTCGTCTTCTGAGGCAATCACAACACCTGTCAAGACCGAATGCATCTTCCCGGATAGATTCCTGAGCATTTCGATGGCGTTATCTCTGTTTTGCGGTTTCCCAAGCACAACACCTTCGCATATTACAACGGTGTCAGCCCCAAGAATAAGACCGGACTCGGGAGTATCTTTGATACTGAAAACCTTTTTTCGTGCTAGTCTTAAGACCTCATCTTCGATATTTCCTTCTCCTATCAACTCTTCTCCATGCATGGGTTCCACACAGCGGAATCTTATTCCTGCCAGTTCCAGGAGTTCTCTCCTCCTTGGAGAGCCTGAAGCCAGGATCAGTTCTCTTTCCAGAGAGATCCACCTACCTTTCTAAGGGTTGAGTGAGCGATTATTGCGTTGACCACTGCAGCAATACTACCAAGAATAAGAAAATACGGGAAGATTAGAAACAGCGCAGTGCTTCTGACTATAAGAAACGCTGCAACAAACAACTGCACTGCGTTATTTGTGATGGCTCCCGCAAGGCTGATACCTATGAGTCCAAACGGTGCTCCGGGTCTTGACATCATCCACATGACCAGAATAGCAATGACAATACCCCCGACGCTCATAAGAAACATTGGTGTCAGCAGTCTACCACCAAGAAATGCCCCAAGAATTGACTTTGCTGTTCCCAGAAGAAGAAGATCTGAAAGCTTCCCCCCAGGAAGAGCAATCAGAATAACCGCGTTTGAGAAGCCCCACCTTCCTCCGGGAACTGGAAGGGGAAAAGGGATCAGGGTCTCCAACAAATGAACAACTCCACCCAGTGCAGTCAGCAGAGCAATAAGGGACAGTTGTTTTGCGATTTTCATCCTGTGATCACATCAATAGCCTGATCATTCTTTCGCGGAATGACTATCATTATTCTGTTGGGAATGCAGACAATCGGAATACCTGGACTGGATGTCCAACCAGTCTTGACGCAGATCTGATCAGGGCAGTTGGCCTCAACGACTCTCACTGCACCCTTTTCCACCTGGAGAACCAGAGCATCACCGATCTCTATCAGGCTATCCAGAAAGAGGTCAACTGTTCTTATCATTTGTCCATCCTGAAAGACGTGAGCAACTTCTGCACCATTACTTGCAGCAGGAAAGAACAAAAGAAACGTGATAGCCATTATCAATATGACCATCAGGTCGAAAGCTCTGAAAAGCTTCATTTCTTCTGATAGACCTCGAATCCCTCAGATCTGAAGACGCTAAAATCCTCCATTATGAGAAAAGCGAGTGCGCCATTTCTTGGCAAGAAGGTAATCCCCGGGGTCTTGCCAAGAACGAAAGCGGCTGTGGCAAAAGCATCTGCCACCATAACACTGTTTGCAATAACAGTAGCACTTATAACACCCGAATCCGCAGGAAAACCTGTCGATGGGTCTATTATGTGATGGTAATGTTTGTCATCTTCTATGAAGTAATTCTCATAATCTCCCGAAGTAGCTATTGCACCATCAAACAAGTAGACAACATCAAATATCTGATCTGCCCTTTCGCTTCTGGGATGACGTATTCCGATCGTCCAGGGCCTCGTTCCATACTTTGGCCCGATTATCCCAATGTCACCACCGGCATCCACATATCCTGTAGCTGAATCGTCAAGTGCCCTTATCAAGGAAATCGCAGCGTCAACGGCATAGCCTTTAACTATACCGGATAGATCTATCTGCAGTTCTCTGGACTTCTTTATGAACCAGCCATCATTGCTCACCAGTTCCAGACTGCTGTACCCTGTTCTTTTCAATGCTTCCGCCAGCTTCTCAGGATCGGGTACACTTCTCTCTGAGTTTGAAGAACCGAAACCCCATAGATCCATCACTTCACCGATGGTGAGATCAAAGCTACCATTTGTGATTGCTCCGATCGAAAGGGCCGTCCTTATTACATAAGCAGTTTCGTCGTCAATCGCAATAAGATCACCGACAGGAGCTTCGTTGATCACTCTTGTCACGGAACCATACTCCCTGGCAAACTTGTCCTCAATACGCTTCATTTCCTGGAATCCAGCTGCTGCCAATTTCACGGGTGAAATCTCTTCGGAAGCAACCACAATGGTCACATATGTGCCCATAAGAAACTCTGTTCTGTCATAGTATTCAGGTGGGTGGCGTCGAACAAATAGAGTAGCAATAATGACCACAGAGAGCACGAGAAGGAAGCTAATGGAAATGAGCCTTATGTTCAGACGATTATCGCGGCGTTTCTTCCGCAATTGCTGCACCTGCCTTCGCTGTCAAGTCTTTCGACCGTGACTGAGTACCCTCTCCTCTTGACAAGCAACTCCCCACATTCTGGACATCTGGTATCTCCAGCTTCAGAAGCTCCGATATTGCCTGCGTACACATAGTTCAGGTGCTGCCTTGCTACTTCACAGAGGCTGAATATCGTCTCGGGTGGTGTAGGAGGGACTTCCATCTTGTAATTTGGAAAGTATCTGGTCAGGTGCAGAGGAATATCTTCGGACAAAGAGGCAATCCATCTGGCTTGCTGGTCCATGTCATCCTTCGAATCATTCAGACCCGGGATAACCAGAGTAGTAATCTCTACATGAACACCAGCAGCAAATGACTTCTCAATAGTTCGTTGAACATACTTCTTCTCCACACCTATATAACTTCTGTAGAAATCGTCTGACCAACCCTTCAGATCTATGTTCATGGCTCTTACCGATTGAACCAGCAGCTCAAGAGGTTCCTCTTCAATTACACCATTTGTCACCATGAGACTGATAATTCCCTCTTTTGACGCTGCTCTTGAAGTATCCAACAGGAATTCGAAGGAGACTATAGGCTCATTGTATGTGAAAGCAATACCAAACGAGTTGTTCTCCTGAGAAATTTCCACAAGCTGTTCCGGATCAACTCTTCTGATTATCCTTGGCCTGGATTTCGAGATCTCCCAGTTTTGACAGAACTGGCACAGCAAGTTACATCCCCATGAGCCCACCGACAGGATCTCAGATCCAGGATAAAAGTGATAAAGAGGTTTCTTCTCGATTGGATCTACTGCAATGGACGTCAGTTCTCCGTAATTCGACGAGTAAAGCATGCCGCGGAGATTCTTTCTTGATAGACACAGTCCTGATCTGCCTGGTTCTATCTTGCAATGATGCGGACAGAGTCTGCATTCGAGTACATCATTTCCTAGCTCTTCGAAATAGACCGCCTGTTTCACTCGATCACCCTTTCAGAAAGAGCTCAACTATAACGGGTTACCTTGAATCGATAGATCTTGTAGTCCTCGCTTTCAGATATACCGGCCTTCGCGAGTGCGATTCTGATCTGATCAGCCGCCGTATTCACACCAGGAAGGTCTGGGAGCAGTACACCTTTTCTGGCTCCCAATTCAACAACAATCCCGTACTCTTTGGGGTCAAGCTCTTCAATACTACATTCTCTTGGTTTTTCGAGCACATCAACTGACAAAAGTATGTCATCCAGCTCTTCTGCTGAAAGCGGCGGAAACCTTGGATCTCTTGTTGCAGATGCCAGAGCGTTCGACCTTATCTCTTCTGCCAGACTATTGGTGCTCGGAGACAGAGTACCAATGCATCCACGAAGCGAACCATCTCTGCCGTGGATTGTCACAAAGCAGCCAGCCTTCTTTCGAAGAAGGTCTTCGTCTTCACATTCCTCCAGTGCAGGAATCCGACCTTCAGCAATATAGCTCTTGATAACCTTTTCCGCCCACTTGACGGGCTTCATACTCAATTCCTCACTCTCTTAGCCAAAGAAGATCTGGGCAAGACGGTAGTACTCGTAAGGGACAAGCTTCTTGGTAGCTATTCCGTATTCAATAGGAACCGACACAATGTCTCCGCCCTTGAGTGCAACCATGCGGCCAAAATCTTTTCTGATAACCAATTCCATTGCATGGACTCCGAATCTTGTCCCCAGAATCCTGTCAAAAGCCGTCGGTGTTCCTCCTCTCAGGAGATGTCCAAGAACCACAGATCTTGTATCGTACTGAGTCTTGTCTTTTATGACCTCTGCGAGGTAATGGGCAATTCCACCAAGTCGAATATGACCAAAAGCATCTATCTCGTTCTTGTCACCCACGACATTCTCAAGCTCCGTTGGCTTGAATCCTTCAGCAAGAGCAATGACCATGTAGCCGTGCTTCTTCATTCTCTTATGGACATAATCAACTATCTCACTGATAGTCATGGGAAATTCGGGGATCAGTATGAGATGTGCTCCAGCAGCCAGACCAGCTTCAAGAGTAATCCATCCTGCGTCTCTTCCCATGAGTTCAACGACAACAATACGCCTGTGTGAACGAGCTGTGGAGTGAAGTCTGTCGATGGCATCTGCACCGACGTTAACTGCCGTATGATAGCCAAATGTATAATCAGTATTGGAGACGTCGTTATCAATCGTCTTTGGGACCCCGATGACTCTGTAACCCAGCGAAGATAGTTTTGCAGCGACAGTTAGAGTGTCATCGCCACCGATTCCGATTAGAGCATCCAGCTCAAGCGCCTTTATATTATCTTCAACTTTCTGCCTTAGCTTGTCGTTACTGAAAGGATTCGTTCTTGAGGTACCCAGAATAGTCCCACCAATTATGTGAATACCCTCTACATCATCATCAGTAAGAGTTCTGTATTCAGCTGTGACCAAGCCCTGCCATCCATGTTTTATGCCAAGGATCTCGATATCGTCACTTGCTGATTTGACTATTCCCCTGATCACCGCATTTAGACCCGGACAGTCTCCTCCGCCCGTAAGTATTCCTACCCTCATCGTTCTACCTCCTAGTATTCATTGACAGCTATTATGACTGGCTTCGCACGTACAGTATAATTATAGCATGGGCCATAAGCTCGTAATGGAGGTGCAATCTTGGAAACACTCGAGACAACAGTAATTGACTTACTTCAGCAAGCAGGGAAAAGCGGGCTCACCCAGAAGATGATAGCGAAATCTTTGAACATCCATTCTGGGGAGAGAATGAAGTGTCTTAAAGATACAATCAAAGAACTGGTTGAAAAGGGAAAGATAATCCGTGATGGGGGAGGAAGGTTCTCTCTACCCGGGGAGGATACAGCAGTCGGTGAAATAAGCTTCACCAGGAAGGGGCACGCTGCTTTTGTCGAAAGAGAAGATGGAGAAGATGTATTTGTTGCGGTTGAAGATTCAGGTTATGCGATTGACCGCGACCTCGTGATGGTGAAAATAATCGGCAAACATAGAGGACTTCAGAAGGGAAAAGTCGTAAAGGTTCTCAAACGAAACAGAGAACTGCTTGTGGGTACATTCAAGCTTAGAGGACTCTTTGCGTTCGTTGTGCCAGACGACCTCAAACTGAAGTACGATTTCTACATACCACCCGAGAACCTTATGAATGCCAAACCAGACGAGAAGGTCGTCGTCAGAATTACCCGTTATCCATCTCCCGGTCGCAATCCTGAAGGTACCGTCGAAAAGGTCCTGGGTGATGCCTCTAGTCCTGCCGTTGATCTTCCTACAGTAATCTTTCGCCACAACCTGCCACAGCTTGGAGAATTCCCTGCGGATGTCTTGAAAGAGGCTCGTGTCTTTGGGGATAAGATCTCTGACAGGGACATGCAAGGAAGAAAAGACTTCAGAGATGAAAGGATATTCACGATCGACGGGGATGATGCAAAGGATTTCGATGATGCAATAGGTATCAAGAAGAATGACAAAGGGGATTATATTCTTGGTGTTCATATTGCAGATGTCTCCCATTATGTCACGGAAGGTTCTGCCCTTGACAGAGAGGCCTATTCCAGGGCAACGTCTGTCTATCTGCTCGATACCGTGATACCGATGCTCCCAGTTGAGTTATCCAACGGCATCTGTTCACTTAACGAGGGTGTCGATAGACTCTCACTGTCTCTTGAGATGGTAATAAGTCCTCAGGGCAAACTGAAGGACTACAAGATCCATCAGGGAGTAATCAGGTCCGTCAGGAGGCTCACGTACAGAGAAGTCAATGCATTGAAAAACGCAACTGCAGATGAAGATATCTCCAGGAAGCTGGAAATAGTTCAGACTGATCTTGACCTGGCCTTTGAATTGGCACAGATACTCAGAGATCACAGGAAGAAGCGTGGATCTGTGATGGATATCTCTTCAAGAGAAGCCCATATCGTGTTTGATGATAAGGGATTCGTGACAGACATCGTCCCACTGGAGAGGGGCGAAGCGGAAGAAATGATAGAAGAGTTCATGATCAGAGCCAACGAAACCGTTGCGGAACACTTCTTCAGACAGGAATTCCCTTCGGTATACAGAATCCATGAAGAACCTGACTCTGAGTCAATACTGCAGTTGAAACAGTATATTGAAGCGTTGGGAATGAAAGTGAAAATCCCTCAGAACATACACCCAAAAGCTCTTCAACAGGTGCTTGAAAGCACAAGAGACCATCCACTCCATGAGTCTATCCAGAAGCTGCTTGTCAGAGGTATGAAACGCGCAGTGTATTCAGATGTAAACATCGGCCACTTTGGCCTGGCTTCACGGGCTTATACTCATTTCACTTCACCCATCAGGCGATATCCGGATCTGACAGTTCACAGGCTTCTTAAGATGATAACCCGAAAAGGGGCTCACAAGACCCATGATGTATCAAAGCTCGCGGAGACCTTGCCACAAATGGCGAAACACTGCTCCCGGATGGAGCGTAACGCAAATGAGGCTGAATGGGACATCATGGACATAAAGAAAGCTGAGTACATTCAGCAACGAATAGGGCAGGTTTTTGAGACTGTGGTAACCGGTGTTACCAAGTTCGGATTGTTCGTTGAAGTCTCAGACAAGATGATATCAGGATTGCTCCACGTATCCACACTTGATGATTACTACGACTTTGACGAACAGAAGAGTATACTCGTGGGAAGGCAGAAGAAACGTGTCTTCAGGATAGGTGACGTGCTAAAAGTCAAAGCCATCCGCGCAGACAAGACCACTGCAGAGATAGATTTCGAAATAGTGAATGATAGACCCGACAGGAAACGAAAAAACAGGAGATAGGAGCTCGTCAGAAGAGCGGGGTAAATCCCTGTCTGTCCCAGTACTCCTTCTTCAGCTCCTCATATAGATCCATAAGCACTTTCTTATGCCCGTTCTCCCAGCGAGCGAGTTCAAGAAAAACAGATGAAGCATCTTCTTCGTGGCTGTCCTGGGCAGCTTTGCTGTAGAACTCCTCAAAGTCTTTCTCTATAAGGTATGCCATGCGTACCAGCGAGAGATCTCTCGCAATGCTCTCCAGAGAGAACCTCGATAGCTCAGCGATTTCGCGTTGTTTGTAAATATCGTTACTTTCCTCAGACTCAAGTGAGATCTCGTCTCCCCTTGTACCCTTTTCCAACAACTCCATGATGAACTGCACATGTTGCCTTTCCATATCCACCAATCCTGCAAGAACCTCTTTAACTTCCGGGATGACGGCGTTCTTGAGTTTTTCCGAGTAGAATGACACACCTTCCCGTTCTCTCATGAGTGCGTACTTAAGAATTGCAATGATTGATCCCTTCATCTCATCACCCCAAACCTTCAGATATGAATAAATCGTATCACAATGACAGCAAAAAAGACTGTGATTTCTGACAGGCATTATTGAACTCCTGTCATCATTTAACCACGTTTTGAGACATCGATTATGTTCCTCGATGCGTGGTATATTATTAGTAACCGAAAGGGGTGGTACTATGAACTACATAATGCTGACCTGGGAGGGTCAGAGCTATGAAATCGATCTTCTGCTACCCTTTGCGATCGCAGTTCTCGATCTTGTATATGACGGTGACTACCCTGCGATGAAAGGGGATCTGTCCGGAACCAAGCTTGAGAAAGGACTAGATACTGCACGGAAGCTTTCAGAACAATTCGAGTCTGTTGTAAGCCCCATCGTTTATTCTCCTATTGAGTTCCCTGAATTCGTCGAGTACCTCAAAGAAGCAGAAGTTAGCTTCTCTCAGTTCCGACATGGCTCATTCTGTGGCTATCGCGACAAGGTGATGTCACTTGCAGACAAAGAGCGTTACGATGATGCTCAATCCTTTCTTGATCTCATGATAGATGCAGAAGTTGACTCTGCTGCTACAATGGAGCTTAAGGGAACGATTTATATAGAAGCCGGTGAAGTCAACAAAGGAATAGAATGGATAAGACGAGCAATAGAACAGAATCCTGTTCTTGTTTCTGCATATTCAACACTTGGTCAGACGTTCTATAACCTCGGAAAGTATGCTGAAGCTGCTTTCTATTGGGAAGAAGAACTCAAAATCTCTCCCGATCATTCAGTAACATATTTCATGCTTGCCGACGCCTATGATCACTCTGGAGATCTGGCAAATGCAGTTCGTGTAATGAAGAACATGATCGATCAGGACCCCAAGAACCTTCTTGCAAAATGTCGACTCATTCAACTACTCGAAAAATCTGGTGACACAGAAGGAGCAAACAGACTCGAAAAGGAAATCCTTGAGTCGGAGCCGGCTTACGCAAATGATGTTGAGGTCTGGTCAAGAATACAGTTCAAACACGGAAGATTCTCAAAAGTCAAGAGATGTGTTGAACACTTCGTGAAGGAGTCTCCTCAATTGAGGCACCTCAAATTGCTTTCTGTTGTTCCATATGTTAAAGAGAAGGAGTTTTCGAAGGCTACCGAGATTCTTAACGAATTCAGCAATGAGGAGCTGTGGTACTTCTACGGAAAAGAAGAGCTCTTCAAGGAGTTTCTGACGGAATCTGAAAGAAAGGCGTGCGGGATAGTCTGATAATACATATCTTCTTTTTGATCACGGGCTTTGTCATAGGAAGCTTCTTAAATATGCTTATATTCAGACTCCCACGATCTGGCTATACTCCTCTCAGACCCCGAAGGAGTATTTGCCCCGATTGCTCACACGAGCTCGCGTGGAATGACAACATCCCTGTTCTCAGCTACATCTTGCTGAAGGCCAGATGCAGATACTGCAAGAAACCTATTCCCGTGAGGTACTTCATTGTAGAGCTTCTTACAGGGTCTTCCTTTCTTGTGAACTCGATAGTGATGAGACCCTCTCTCGCTATTGCTGCCTGCCTCATTTCATCAGGCCTTATTCTCGTCAGCTTCATTGACCTGGAGCACTTCTTGATTCCTGACAGCGGTATTGCTGTTATTGCGGCAGGTTCTCTTGCATGGAGCATCCTGGCCGGTGCCTTCCCCAGGATCCTGATCGAAGCTGCGATTGTCTTTGGCTTGATGATCCTGTTCTTCTTCGTCGCCAATCGTTTTAAGAAAGACAGCTTCGGTTTTGGAGATGTCGAACTCCTGGGAGTCCTTGCCCTTGCAACAGGCATTATAGGTACGCTGTTCACGATAATGATTGGCTCAATAGTAGCGCTCGCTGCCTATGCGATCGTGTCAAGAGCCCAGGGCAAGAAACTGTCTAAAGAGACAAGAATTCCTTTCGGACCATTCCTGGCGCTCGGAGGTTACATAAGCCTTCTGTTGCTTCCGGTACTCAAGAACCTCTATGGATTATAAAGAGCAGACGCAGAAATTCGCTGCGCGAAGCGAATGCCCAGGATCGGGGAAGCGGAACCACAAGAACCGTGGTGAAGCGGAGTGTGCAAGTTAAGCACACGAAGCTTCTCTGTCGCTTTTTGCCAGACTAGCTTCACACAGTGTACTTCTGCGTTCCGCTACAGTACTCTTGTTTGTACGTCAGGGCAGAACGGTGTTCTGCCCCTGTACTCGCGGCTCCGCTTTCACTCAGCGAAGTTCCTGAAAATGAGTGTCGCGTTATGACCACCGAAACCAAATGAGTTGCTTAATGCATAATTGATACTTTTCTTGATCGCCTTATTTGGTGTGTAGTTCAGATCACATTCTGGATCTGGTGTTTCATAATTGATTGTGGGCGGAACCCATCCATTATTCATTGCGAGTATAGTTGCAACAGCTTCTATAGCTCCAGCGGCACCAAGTGCATGTCCGTGCATAGACTTGGTCGAACTGATGCTGGGGGGAGTTTCCTTCCCAAACACTGTCTTTATTGCACGAGTTTCGACAACATCGTTCAAAGGCGTGGATGTGCCGTGCGCATTAATATAATCGACCATTCCTGCTTCGATATCTGCGTCTTCAAGTGCAGATCTCATTGATGCGATGGCCCCTCTGCCATTTGTGTCAGGAGCGGTTATATGAGTTGCATCATCACTTGTGCCGTATCCCAGAATCTCCGCATAGATAGGTGCATTTCGCTTTTTCGCGTGCTCCAGTTCTTCAATGATTAACGTTGCTGAACCTTCCGCAATCACGAACCCGTCCCTGTTCTTGTCGAATGGACGGCTTGCTTTTTCTGGTGGAGATTTCGACAGCGCTGTCATGGAACCAAAACCTGCAAATGAAAGCGGCGTAACGGTCGACTCTGAACCTCCACTGATAACGAGGTCTGCTTCTCCGTTACGGATCATCTTCATGGCCTCGCCTATGGCGTTCGTGCTGGCTGCACATGCTGTCACGATTGTCAGGTTCTTTCCCGTACAACCGTATTTCACAGCCAGTGTTCCAGCGGCCATATTCGGAATGGACATGGGAATCATAAATGGACTCACCCTTTGTGGCCCCTTCTCAAGGAGTACACAGTGTTGAGCTTCAAGGAAATCCATTCCACCCATCCCGACACCATATATGACAGCAACCTTCTCTGAACGCAGAAGATCCTCAGATAAGCGACTATCTGCAACCGCGTCTCCTGAACTTGCGACAGCAAATTGAATGAAACGTGATGTTCTCCGCGCCTCTTTTCTGTCCATGTATGCAGTTGGATCGAAGTTTTTCACTTCTCCTGCAACTCTTGACGGATAACCATCAGACTCGAATGCTTTCACCCAGTCAATACCGGAAACACCAGAGACAATGTTGTTCCAGAAATCGTCGACATTGTTACCAACGGGGCTTATGACACCAAGCCCCGTTACCACAGCACGTCGTCTCATACAGCACGGGAAAGCTTTTCGATGAAATTAAGTGCATCCTTCACCGTTCTGAGATTGCTCGCCTTTTCATCGTCTATGGAGACTTCGAACTCATCTTCAAGCTTCATTACAAGGTCCACCAGGTCAAGTGAATCAGCACCGAGATCTTCAACAAATCTCGAATCGAGCTTGATTTCTTCCAACTCAAGTCCCAGCTGTTCCGCAATAATCTCTTTCACTTTCTCTTCCATGATTCTTTCCTCCTTCTCTTAGTTGTCATTTTTACATTGACAGTCCCCCGTCGACAACCAGCACCTGACCTGTTATATAAGAAGCCGTATCTCCCGAAAGATAGGAGACGAGAGAGGCCACTTCTTCGGGTGTGCCCAACCGTTTCAGGGGGATTATCTCCATCAATCTTTTCATATACTCCTCTCTGATTTCCCTGGTCATCGTTGTGTTGATCAGTCCTGGAGCAACAACATTGCAGGTGATGCTTCTGGATGAAACTTCTCGTGCTACTGTCTTTGCAAGACCAACAAGTGCCGCCTTGGAAGAAGCATAGCTGGCTTGGCCCACATTCCCCATAAGTCCAGCAACAGACGATACGAAAATGATCCTTCCCCACCTCTTCTTTATCATTCCCGGCAGAATGGCCTGTGTGAGAGCAAAAGCTCCATCAAGATTGACTTCCATTACTCTCTTCCAGTCTTCCATACTCGTCCTCAAGACGAGCCTGTTTTTACTAATACCGGCATTGTTGACAAGTACTTCGACAGTACCAAAAGCACTTGAGACATCATCTACGAGTTTCTTGATCTCATCTGTATTGGAAATATCACACTTGAATGCCTTTGTTTGGTCTCTCCCAAACCTGCCTTCGATCTCTTCAGATTCTTCTGTGTTTGAGTTGTACGTGAACGCCACCTTCATTCCATCTTCCACCAGCGTGTTCACGATTGCCTTTCCTATTCCTCCTGTGCCACCTGTTACCAGCGCTATTCTAGACATTTGGATACACCTCATTCATGACTGCTGCAATATCCTTGCGATCAGTGGGATGGGCCTTGGCCTTGTTGTCTATCTTCCTGACGAGTCCTGAAAGACTTGCACCGGGTCCAAACTCGACAAAAGAATCCACACTGTTTCCGACAAGGTACTTTATACTCTCCTCCCACCTGACTGGCGAAGATACCTGTCTGACAAGGAGTTCGATAATGCCTTCTTTGCTTTGTGGGACAGGCTGTGCAGAAACATTGGATATTACAGGAACGGACGGTGGCCTGATTTCAATCATCTGCAATCTCTTTCGAAGAGATTCACCAGCAGGAGCAAGGAGCTTTGTGTGAAATGGCGCGCTAACACCAAGCATCACTACTTTTCTCGCTCCGCTCTCGCCAGCCTTTTCTGCTGCCTTCTCCACATATTCCCGCAGACCAGAAACAACAACCTGTTCAGGAGCATTGTAATTGGAAATACATATCTCATCCTCTGATCCGATCTCATTGCAGATCTTACTTGTGGCTTCAGCACCAAGGCCGATGATCGCTGCCATCGCTCCTTTCCCTTCAGGAACTACCTGCTGCATCAGTTTTCCTCTGAGTCTAACTATCTCAACAGCATCAGCAAGATCCATCGCTCCAGATACTACCAGCGCCGAATACTCTCCTAGACTCTGCCCCAGAAGAAAGTCTGGCCTGAAACCTTTTTCAATTGCTCTCCTTGCTGAAAGAACACTGTGAAGTAGTATTGCTGGCTGTGCATTCTCGGTCAGTCTTAGCTGTTCTTCTGGACCGTTCTGCATTATGCGGGCTATATCCACTCCCAGGCGTTCTTCGATATCTTCTAGTGCACCGCATACAGTGTCGTCTGAAGAAAGAAGATCACCTGCCATTCCGACATACTGCGCACCCTGTCCCGGAAACATCCATGCAATCATGAGAGACTCCCCCCGGAATGATCTCGGAAAATGTGAGTGAATTCTTCTATCATCGAACGGATGATTTTATCAACAGGAACGATCTCTTTCACAAGTCCACAGATCTGCCCTGCCATGACCGACCCGTTATCCATATCACCCTCCTTGACTGCTCTTCTCAATCCTCCGACTGCAATCCTCTCAATCTCCTCAAACTCTGCCCCTCTCTTCTCCATTACATCTATCTTCCTTGTAAGGCTATTCCTGAGGCACCTGATCGGGTGTCCTGACCCGACACCCGCAATGATTGCATCCAGCTCAGACGCCTTGACGAGTCTTTCCTTATAGTTTTCGTGAACTTGACACTCCACGGAACAGACAAACCTCGTCCCCATCTGGACTCCTTCAGCTCCAAGACAGAAGGCAGCGGCCATTCCTCTTCCATCTGCAATTCCTCCTGCGGCAACAACCGGAATCTGTATAGCATCTGCTACCTGTGGCACGAGTGCCATTGTTGTAACCCTTCCTATATGTCCACCTGCCTCCATGCCTTCAGCAATCACCATGTCAGCGCCGACAGATTCTGCTCTGCGTGCCATTGCAACAGATGCAATTACCGGCGCAACCACAATCCCGGCACTCTTGAGCTTCCCAATGACCTTTCCCGAATTACCCGCACCGAGTGTTACCAGATGTACTCTTTCCTGCACGAGAAGATCTATGATCTCATGAAGATGCGGTGACAGCATCATAACATTCACGCCAAAGGCTCTTTCTGTAAGTGTTCTGGTCTTTTCAATCTCTAGTGAGAGGTCTTCGGCATTCATACTCCCAGAGGCCAGCATACCCAGCCCTCCTGCATTCGAGACAGCAGCAGTGAGAATGGGATCAGATGCCCATGCCATTCCCCCCTGGATGATTGGATAATCAGTATTCAGTATCCTTGAAACGCGGTTTTCAGAATGCAACTATGATCCTCCTTTCTCGAAATCCACTCGGTTAGAACTGTGCTCCAGCTCATACCGGCTCCGTAACTGACAAAAAGCAGAGTGTCTTCTTGAGCTATTATCCCCTGCCTGTTCGCTCTGTCAAGTGTTATGGGTATAGAAGCCGAACCTGTGTTACCCAGATAGGCTAGGTCTGAAAGAATCCTCTCTTCAGGAAAGCCAAGATGTTTGTTAGCTGCCTGAAGGATACGCCCGTTTGACTGGTGTGGAACAAGAGCATCCACATCATTCACTGTCATAACGCTCCGTTCAAGCACTCTCCTGACAGAATCAACGAGTGTGCGGACAGCGAATTTGTAAACTTCACCACCGTTCATTCTCATTTTAGCCTCAGTACCAACCTCCAATGAAAGAGAGTCTCCCAGTGCGCCTTCCGTGCCGGAATCACTCTCAAGAAGAACGTCCGTGCCCCTGCACTTTTTGAGCAGGACAGCCCCCGCGCCATCGCCAAAGAGAATCGACGTATCCCGGTCAGATGTATCTACATACCTGCTCAGCTCCTCAGAAGCCACAACTAGACCAAGATCGATTTTGAAGCGTTCCATGTATGAAGTGGCAGTGAGAAATCCCTGTAAGAAACCCACACACCCCGATGCGATGTCAAAAGCAATCTTTGGTTTGATACCGAGCACTCCAGATACTTCATTTGCCATGGAAGGAAAAGCTCTTCTACGCGTTGACGAATGTGCAACGACAAGACCAATATCCCCTGTCTCTTCTCCGATAGCTCTTACAGAAGCCTCAATAGCCATTGAAAGAACAGTCTCTTGATCAGCATATCTACGTTCAATGATCCCGGTTCTTCTGAATATCCAGTTCTCGGGCAGCCCAAGCTCTTTCTCAAGCTCACAGTTCGGAACAACCCTGCTCGGAAGATAAGAACCGGTTCCAGCAATGATGGTTCCCATTGTAATCCCCCAATCTGGCGAATGACAGTCGCCTCAGGATTTGTTAGCAAAGGTATGCCAGTGTTCTCAGAGACTTGTTCGTTCGAGATTCGTTCGCTATCATATGATTACGTTCGGATTCCGACTCCTGATATAATCACTTTGAGGAGGTCGAACAGCTTGAAGGATCAGGAGTTTGTGAAGTCACGAATACCACACCGCTCGCCGTTCTTACTGGTTGACGGGGTACTTGAAGAGGAAGAAGACAACATAAAAGCCTATAGAGATATCAATCCCGATGACCCGGTTTTTCAAGGACACTTCCCTGATTATCCTGTCTATCCTGGTGTCCTCATTGTTGAGGGCCTTGCTCAGACAGCCGGCATTCTTCTGCTCGGGCAAACCTCAGCCATACCACTCTTCCTGGGTATCGACAAGGTTCGATTCAGAGCAGAAGTCAAACCAGGAAATCGGCTCCTTTACCATGTAAGAGTGAAAGCTCGAAGGATGAGAGTCGTTACTGTTGATGCAACTGCACTTGTTGAAGAAAAAGTTGTCGCGACTTCATCTCTGCTTCTCGGAATAAAGTCATAACTCTTATGTAGCTTCCCTGCATTTCAGGAAGATCTACATCCTTCTTCATGAATAATTTCTTGTCAGCAGGCAGGAATCTGATTGACTGAATTTGATCATGCTGATCTTCAAGCACTATAATGTTAACGTTAACAGTTAACGTTAACAGGGAGGATATCGAATTGAAGCGTGTGACTCTCAGAGAAGTTGCAGAAAAGGCCAATACTTCCATGATGACCGTATCACGTGTAATAAACGGGATTCCCGGTGTCAGTCACAATACTCGAGAGAAGGTTGTCAGAGCTATTAAAGAACTTGGATATCTTCCCAACAGGGATGCACGATCACTCAGGTCAGGCAAAACTGGAAGGTTGGGGGTCCTGGTATTTGACATAAGAAACCCATTCTACGCGGAAGCAGTTGGGGAAATAGAAGATTTAGCGAATGACCAGGGCCTCACTGTCATTGTAACAGACACCAACAGGAGCCATCAAAAGGAAGAGAAGGCTCTTCGGCTGCTTGAGGAAACCGGAGTTGATTCAATCGTAGTCGCTCCGGAAGGTTATGAGTTCAGGCACCTCGAGCGTTCTTCAAGGAGCGGACACAAGGTTGTATCCTTTGGCGTGCACTTTCCTGAAGCTGAACTGGATGAGGTCTGGATAGATGACCATGAAGGTGGCAAGAAAGCAGGTGAGTACCTCCGCAATCTTGGCATTGGTGGAGTTGCACTGATCATGGATAATCCAAGAAAAGCGGCTACTGTTGGAAGAACTGAAGGCTTCCTCGAGGGTTTTGGTGGTGCAGATTCTGCTCAGGTATTCAACCTTTCCCTTGACTGGCGCGTGGCTTATCAGACAGTGAAGGGCCTGGATGCCCTCCCTGAAGCCATTTTTTGTCACAACGACATGATGGCAATTGGTGTAATGAGAGCGCTGAGGGAGCGAAGAGTCCGTATAGGAAAGGATGTACTCGTGATCGGGTTTGACGATGTGTTTTTTGCTGAAGCAGCAGACCTCAGCACTTTGAGAATCCCAGTAAGTGAGATGGTTCGCACAACTTTCGAAATTCTCTCTGGAAAAAGGAGCGGAAAACTGAGATACATTCCCGAACTAATCTTGCGCGGAAGCGCATAATGGAGGTGTAAGAGATGAAAAGAGCACTACTTGTTATTCTGGTGGTCGTCATTGCATTGACGATCTCAGCGCAGAGGTTGGTGATTAACTCGTACATGTCCGACCCTGCGCCAAGACGCGTATTTGCTGAACTTGTTGATCAGTTCAGAGATCTCTACCCGGAATATGACGTTGTCGTGAACACTTTTCCGCATGAAGACTTCAAGACTCTTCTGAGAACTTGGCTGGGATCGTCGGACGCTCCCGATGTGGTAACCTGGTTCGCGGGAGAAAGAATGCGTTTCTTTGCCAGCAGAGGACTACTTGAACCGATCGATGACATCTTTCCTCAAGGATTTGAGGCAGATTTCCCTGCGGCTTTCAAGAGTGCATCCTCGCATGATGGAAAAATCTACTTCTTGCCGCAGTCCTGGTACTGGTGGGGCGTTTACTACAACACTGAAGTTTTTGACGAGCTTGGTCTCAGTGTTCCGGTTACCTGGAAACAGTTTCTCGATGTGTGTCAAACACTAAAAGATGCTGGCAAGATTCCGATAACAATCGGAACGCGATTCCTGTGGACTGCTGCAGGATGGTTTGACTACCTCAACATGCGAGTCAATGGCCTGGATTACCATCTTAAGCTTACCGAAGGCGTTATTCCCTATACTGATGAAGGAGTCAAAAGAGTGTTCGACTATTGGGGCCAGTTGGCAGAAAAAGGGTACTTTCTTGACAATCACACGTCTTACAACTGGCAGGATGCAGCTAACTTCCTCTTTACAGGAGAAGCGGGAATGTACCTTATGGGTCAGTTCATCAAGGACGTTGCTCCTGAAGCAGTCAAGGACAACATCGATTTCTTCAGATTCCCGATCATTGATGGGAATATCGGCGTCTATGAAGATACACCGATCGATGGATTCATGATTCCCGCAGGAGCAAGAAACAAAGATGGTGCCAAAGTTTTCCTCCAGTTCATAGCATCCAGAGAAGCTCAGGAGTACTTTGCCACAGAGCTCGGAAGACTTGCAGCTAACAAGCATGTCCCAGCTCCTGATGCTCATGCCAAGAAAGGGCTTGAAATGATTCTGGGATCTGACGGGGTAATGCAGTTCTATGACCGTGATACTGATCCCGAGATGGCAGAAGCAGGAATGAATGCTTTTGTCGAGTTCATGGTTTTCCCGAATAGAGTTGAAACACTGCTCAGCAATCTCGAGAAAGAAAGACAAAGAATCTTCGAGTAATCATCTCCTACAGGGAGGGGTGAACCCCTCCCTGTATTGTTAACCGGAGGAACTGATGAAATCTAAGCGCTGGTGGGTCCCATATGCTTTTCTTGCTCTTCCTCTTACGATGTACGCGATATGGGTGATAATCCCGCTGGTTCAAACACTCATACTGAGTTTCACAAACTGGGACGGAGTATCACCGACCTACGAAATGATAGGTTTTGCGAATTTCAGAAGGCTGTTTGGCGACCCGAATTTCCAGAAATCTTTATTGAACAACGTCAGGTGGCTAGTAGGATTTGCGGGAGTAACCGTTCCTCTGGGACTGCTGCTCGCTGTCTTTCTTGACCAGAAGTTTAGAGGATCCAAGATATACAAGACATTTATGTATTTGCCAATGACACTTTCATTCGTAGTTATTGGTCAAATATGGATGTGGATCCTGGAACCCCGTACAGGTGCATTGAATAGCCTCTTGGCACTGTTTGGTTTAGGTCCAGTCGGATGGTTGAGTGATCCTTCAGTGGTTACGTACTCCCTGATTCTTGCAGCTTCCTGGAAACAGATATCATATGCCATGGTCCTCTTTCTTGCCGGGCTCAAACTCGTGCCCAACGAGCTTGTTGAGGCCGCATACGTTGACGGAGCAAACGCCTGGCGACGTTTCTTCAGTGTCGTTCTTCCCATGCTGAGGCCGGCAATGGTCATAGCTGTAACGATCAGCATTATCGACTCGTTAAGGGCTTTCGATATTGTGTATGTCTTGACCAGAGGTGGACCATTCTATTCATCCAGTGTCATGGCGAATTACATGTATGTTCAGGCATTCCATAATTACCGGATGGGTTACGGATCTTCGATTGCGACTGTTCAGTTTCTCATTACCTTGGGGTTCATCATATTCTATATACGCCATGTACTAAAGAAGGAGGCAGAGTTATGAAGCGCTTCATATTTTATGCTTTAGCAACGTTCCTTGTCGTTGTCTGGCTAACCCCATTTCTGATCTCTGTCTTTACTTCTTTGAAGTCAATGGATGAGCTTATGCTGATGAGGCGATGGTGGGAACCGCCCAGAGAGCTGAAGCCAGGTAATTACATAACTGCCTGGACTGACGCAAACATGGGAAGGTATTTCCTGAACACGTTCATAATCACTGTACCTTCAGTTATCGGAGCTCTATTCCTTTCTAGCCTTGCGGCATTTGCTCTTTCTTGGTTTGATTTCAAGCTGTCCACACCGATTCTAATGGTCTTCGTAGGCGGTATGCTCGTTCCGTTTCAAATGTTGCTGATACCGGTTTACAGGTTTTCCGTGAATACAGGTCTGTATGATACCTATCACGGTGTGATTCTATTTCACATTGCGTTTCAGTTAGGGTTTTGTACCTTCTTCTTAAGAAATTTCATGAAGACCATTCCGGACAGTCTCTTTGAAGCAGCCAGGATTGACGGAGCAGGAAGCTTCACCATCTACCGAAGAATTGCATTGCCTCTTGTACTTCCAGCCATGGCGGCATTGAGCATTCTGGAGTTCACCTGGATTTGGAATGACTATTTGTGGTCACTGATTCTTCTGCAGAGTGACAGGCTGAAACCTGTAACTCTGGGACTTGTTACAATGCAAGGACAATGGATAACAAGCTGGAACGTAATGTCAGCAGGAGCGATAATTGCTGCGGTAGTTCCTCTGGTAGTATTTCTAATGTTCCAGAGATACTTTATTGAAGGTCTTACGATGGGGAGTGTCAAAGGATGAGGATAACTGGAGCTGCATATTATCCGGAACACTGGCCAGAGAGTCGTTGGAGCCGGGACGTAGAGCTGATGAAAGAGATGAATTTCAACACTGTGAGAATCGGAGAATTCTCCTGGTCGGTTGTCGAAAAAGAGCAGGGGAAGATAGATTTCTCACTGTTCGATCGCGCGCTTGATGTTATATCATCGGCAGGCCTTAAGGTGATACTGGGAACACCAACAGCGTCACCTCCAATATGGTTGGTAAAGAAGAGCCCGGACATCCTCCAAAGAGACGAACACGGTCATCTAAGGCTACATGGCTCGCGGAAGCATTATTGTTTCAACTCTGAGCTGTACAGACATCATTCAAGAATAATTACAGAGGCCTTTGCTCGACACTACGGCAATGATGACCGAATAATCGCATGGCAAATAGACAATGAATACGGCTGCCATGGCACCACCGTTTGTTTCTGTGAGAACTGTGCAAGAGAGTTCAGGAACTGGTTGCGCAGGAAGTACTCTACTCTTGATCGACTGAACTCTTCCCTTGGAACCGTTTTCTGGAGCCAAACTTATACTGAATGGGATCAGATAGACCCGCCGATGAAGACCGTTGCCTCTGTCAATCCTCATCTGTTGCTTGAGTATATGCGTTTTTCTTCAGATTCAGTCCTTTCCTACCATATAGAACAGGCAACTCTTGTAAGAAGGTTCTCTGCCAAACCCATAACGCACAATATGATGGTAAACTTCACTGAAATTGACTACAGAAAGCTCTCGGAACACGTTGATTTTGTGAGCTGGGACAACTACTCTCCAGGTGACTATGATCACTTGCTTCAGGGAATGAACCATGACCTGATGCGCTCTTTGAAAGATACTGGATTCGTCGTAATGGAACAGCAACCAGGAATCGTTAACTGGCAACGGGTCAACAGATACTATGAGCCTGAACAGCTTGGCTACTGGATAAAGCAGGCTTTTGCGTATGGGGCTTTTGGCTCCATGATCTTCCGCTTCCGTCAGCTTCCTTATGGAGCAGAGCAGTATCATGGCGGCCTTGTGGGCTATTCCGGCAAGATCACACCCAGGGCTACCTCCGCTTCAAGAGCTTTCGAAGCAGTGAGCTCAAAATCGCTGGAAAAGAGAAGGAAAGAAATTGGCATATATATCGACTATGAGAACTTCTGGATAAACCGCATCGATGGCATCAATAACGATTTTAGATTGTTTGAAGACGGCATATTCCCTATCTACAAAGCGGTCCGAGAGCTGGGCTACAATGTAGACTTTGTCTTCTCAGACAGTGACCTCGATCCTTTTTCTGTGCTAATAATCCCAACAGCGTTTTTCCTGGATGAGGGATTTGCCAGGAAACTCCTTGATTTCAACGGAAAGGTACTGGTAACAGCTCACACAGGAGTCAAGGATGAAAACAACACGATCTGCGGGGATATCCCCAGTATTATTCATGACCGACTGGGGATTACGGTTGAAGATTTCGGTGGAATCAAAAAAGCAATCTCTGTGGACCTCAATGGTACTCTTCTCAAAGGCAGCTTCATAGTGGACCTTGTCGAGCTCAACGGGGCAAGGCAGCTCGCTGCTTTTTCTGAACAACCTTTCGAGAGCTATACCGCGCTCTCTGAGAAAGAAGGATGGTACTTCCTTGCCACTGTACCGCAAACGCAATTGGCTTCCATGGTACTGCAGGTAATGGGATTGCAGGAGAGAGACTTCCAGGGCGCCGAACCGGTCCATCTTCAGAATGGCCTCGTGTTGCTTAACCCTTTCAGACACCGTTTGAAAGTCAATACTGAAGACGGGGAATTAATCATTCCACCTTACGACTGGACAATAGTAAGAAAAGACTGAATACTCCGGGATATGTTCACAGAGACTTTTCCAGGTAACGCATTAGTTGTTCAAGTTCCTGGATCTTATCGTCAATATCACCTTTCTCAACAGCGTGCCTGACACATGTTTCGATATGTCTGTTGATTATCTCTGTATTTGCTCGTTTCAGAAGCGAGATGGTTGCGAGTAGTTGCATTGAAACATCTACACAGTACCTCTCTTCTTCAATCATCCTTATCACCGAATCAACCTGGCCTTTGGCGGTCTTGAGTAGTCTCAATGATTTTTCATGTTTCTTAGTCTTTAATCCATGATCATCGGTTGATTCAGTCTTCTTCAATTTCCTTCACCTCGTATCCCGCGTTCTTGATAGCTTCAACTATCCTGTCCGGAGTCAACCCGGCACCAGACAGAAAAGCTATGCCTGAATCGAGGTCAACTGATACCTTTCTCACTTCTTCGAGCATCTCAAGCTGTCTCTCAACCCTTTTCCTGCAGTGTTCACAGGACATCCCGTCAATCCATATCTTCACTGCATCCACCTCCAATTAGATCCTGAGCTTTCTCAACCTCAGTGCATTCAGAACAACCGAGACGCTGGAAAAAGCCATTGCTGCTCCAGCAATCATTGGGTTCAGTCTAAATCCAAGGGACAGGTAGAATACACCTGCTGCCACCGGTATTCCCAGTGAGTTATAGAAGAACGCCCAGAAGAGATTCTGCTTGATGTTCCTCATGGTTGCCCTGGAGAGTTTCATGGTTTTCACAACGTCCATGAGATCGTCTCTCATCAGTACCACATCAGAGCTTTCCACTGCGATGTCCGTGCCTGATCCTATGGCTATGCCCACATCTGCTTCCGCCAGTGCGGGAGAATCATTGATACCGTCTCCAACCATTGCCACGATTTCTCCCCTTGAACGGAGTTCCCTGACAACTTCAATCTTGTCCTCTGGGAGAACCTCAGCTACTACCCTTGAAATGCCAAGCTTCTTTCCGACAGCAGCCGCAACTTTTTCGTTATCGCCGGTTAGTAGCACAACTTCAATTCCCCTGTCTTTGAGTCCCTCAATTGCAGCCTGTGATGATTCTTTCACAGTATCGGCAATGCCCAGGACCGCCGAAATTGTGCCGTCGATCTCAACCAGCAGAGCCGTCTTTCCTGAAGCGCTCAGTTCATCAATTTTGTTCACGCTCTCATCGCGATGGTTTTCTACGAGTTTTCTGTTACCCATTATTACTCTGTGCCCCGCGACTATTCCAGATATCCCCTTGCCTGCCTCAACACTGAACTGCTCAACGCTGATATCGGATAGATCGTCCAACTTTTCGACAATCGCTCTATCAAGAGGATGTGAGCTCTTTGCTGCAAGGGCTCCAGCATATGACATAACCTCTTCGTGATCAAACCCGTTCAGGGGTATTACATCTGTGAGTGTTGGCTTTCCTATAGTTACCGTACCGGTTTTGTCAAGGACCACTGTACTTACCTTATGGGTCATTTCGAGGGATTCAGCATTTCTGAAAAGGATGCCGTTTTCCGCACCTTTCCCCGTACCGACCATTATCGCCATAGGAGTAGCCAGCCCCAGAGCACAGGGACAGGCAATTACAAGCACGGCAATCGTCATTGTGGTTGCGAACAATA
>LDZU01003384.1_pt1 | contig 26654 bp, 25 predicted proteins | sample 615531 | NCBI WGS metagenome assembly LDZU01 (sample SAMN03408293, study PRJNA278302) | terrestrial metagenome | isolation source: oil reservoir sample SB2 | place: USA: Alaska, North Slope, Schrader Bluff formation | collected 2011-09 | reverse complement strand
TTGCGGCCATGCGAAAGACGAGATCCTCGGGGGAGTTGGTACCGAAACCGTTGTGGAAACGTTCGCCCTTTTTCATTTTCAATCTTGAAAAGACCCTCATGACCTTGAGAGTCAGTAATAGGAAGTCGCCCCGGGATATCTTTCGGGGGAGGGACCCTGCACTTCCAGGATGACCGCAATAGAAGATAAAGAGGGCCTCGGTGTCCTCGAAGGCTATCCGGTAAGGGTTGGGGAGCAGGGGAAAAGATAGCTCGCTGCCCACGGTAGTTTGAGTTCTGTCAATATCTGAGACCTCCTGAGATGGCGATGTTCATTTCGATCACTGTCATCAGGAGCTATCTTAACCCATCCCGACAAGAACAGGGCCGCAAAGCTCTTTGGAAGAAGTGTAATGAAGGAAATAATAAACCTGTAAAACAAAAAGGTTTCTAAAAGAATATTTCCGAGAGAAAAAGCCTTTGACAAACAATCCCAACAGGAGTACACTTTTGATAAGTTAACAGCAGGGTCCACAAATAAACAATGGTGCTACGGTGCGCACAACTATCATCCTTTGGAGGTGGTCATTTCCAAGGCCGAAGGCATCTGGGTGGAGGACCCTGAGGGGAGACGCTACATGGATATGCTCTCTGCCTATTCGGCGGTTAACCAGGGGCATCGCCACCCCAGGATAATCAAGGCCCTCAAGGACCAGGCCGATGTTCTGACCCTTACATCAAGGGCCTTCTTCAACGATCGGTTGCCACTCTTCGCGAAAAAAATGTCGGAACTGACGGGGAAAGATATGATCCTCCCCATGAACACCGGTGCCGAGGCCGTCGAGACCGCCATCAAGACGATGAGGAAGTGGGGTTACCTTGTCAAGGGAGTGGAGAAGGACAAGGCAGAGATCATAGTCTTCGAGGACAACTTCCACGGTCGTACCGTGACCATAGTATCCTTTTCCGTCGATCCCGTGGCCAGGGACAACTACGGTCCCTATACCCCTGGCTTCATCGTTGTCCCCTACGACGACCTGGATGCCGTCAAGAAAGCAGTTAACAGCAACACCGTAGGGATACTCGTGGAACCCATACAGGGCGAAGCCGGGGTCGCAGTACCCAGCGAGGGTTTCCTCAAGGGTCTTGAGAAGATCGCTCGTGAGAACAACGTCCTTCTGGCCATGGACGAGATCCAGACCGGTTTCTGCAGAACCGGAAAGACCTTTGCCTTCCAGCACGAGGGCGTCGACCCCGATATAATAATCATGGGCAAGGCCCTTGGCGGGGGCGTCTTTCCCGTATCGGCCATAGCCGCCAGCAAGGATGTGCTTGGTGTCTTCGAGCCGGGAAGCCACGGTTCGACCTTCGGTGGTAATCCCCTTGCCTGCGCTGTCGCCATGGAGGCCATCGACGTTCTTGTCGATGAAAAAATGTCCGAAAGGGCCGAAGAACTGGGAGCATACTTCATGAATGGGCTTAAGGCCATCAAGTCGCCGAAGGTCAGACAGGTCAGGGGTAAGGGGCTACTTATAGGCGTTGTCCTGGAAGAGTCTGCCGGAAAGGCCAGAAAGTATACGACAGCCCTGAAAGAGAGGGGCCTGCTGTGCAAGGAGACCCACGACTGGATCATCCGTTTCGCGCCCCCTCTGGTGATCACCAGGGAGGAGATCGACAGGGCGCTGGAGATCATCAGGGAGGTCCTGGGTTAACAGCAGTTGTTACCTTGAGCAACAGTCAGGACAACAGGAGGGGGAGGTCCCAAAAAGGGGATCTCCCCCTCAACGGTATTCAAGGTCAGTTTTGAGAAGGGCGAAGATCCTCTAAGTGTCCCCGGGTTTTTCAACAGAGCAGGTTGACCTGATCCCTCGTATGCAATAAGTTGGTCCGAAAGAGCCTCAAGAGTGAGGTCCTTATGATCGGGAGGTGCTTCGGATGGAGTATGAAAGGCTGATAATCGAGAGGGGCGAGGACCATGTGGCCAGCGTCACCCTTAACAGACCCGACAAGATGAACGCCTTTGACAGCCTTCTGGCCGAGGAGCTATACGCCGCTTTCATGGAACTGGACTCATGCGGAAGCACCAGGGTGATACTGTTGAAGGGAGCCGGACGGAATTTCTGTGCCGGTATCGATGTTTCCGAGATCTCCGGAAAGAGTGCAATGGAGTACCGCCGGTGGGTTGAGAAGATGGAAAGGCCTCTTTTCTGCATATCCAAAATGCAAAAACCCGTTATATGCCAGGTGCAAGGTGTAGCTGCCGCAAACGGACTGGGTCTTGCAGCGTCGTCAGATCTTGTCATTGCTTCCGAGGATGCCAGAATGGGCCTGACCGCGATAAACCTGGGTCTTAACTGTGTTGGACCGGTACTGCCCGTTCTTCGTTGCGTGGGCCGCAAGCGAGCCTTGGAATTTCTCCTCTCCGGGGCACTGGTCAAGGCTCCCGAGGCCATGGCTATGGGCCTCGTCAACAGGGTCGTGCCAGGCGAGAACCTCGAGGAGGAAGCCAGGAAATGGGCCGCCGGTTTCGCTTCAAAAAGCCCTCTGGCCCTTCAGTTGGCCAAAAGCTCCTTCTACACCGCCGAGGACATGGAGTACGAAAAACAGTTCGCCTTCATGAACGAGACCTTTACCAGGCTGTGTACCTCAAAGGACGCCCACGAGGGAGTATTGGCTTTCTTTGAGAAGAGGGAACCCCATTGGGAGGGCCAGTAGAACAGTACGCCCTCTGGGCTGGATAAAGGACTTCCGCCACTGATCCATAGAGAGGTATGGGTCAGGTTCGGCATTGTGCTCAAGGGGAGACCAGAGGCCGTTGTTCCCGCTATAATAGGCTTCGTCGTGGAGGTGCAAAGTAATGGCTGACCGTCCGGGCTGGGATGAATACTTCATTTCCATAGCGTCAGTGGTCTCGACCAGGAGCACCTGTCTCAGGAGAAAGGTCGGAGCTGTCATTGTTAGGGACCGGCAGATAGTGAGCACCGGTTACAACGGAGCCCCCAAAGGTGCCCCTCACTGCTCGGCGACGGGTTGTCTCAGGGAGAAGATGGGTATCCCCGCCGGTGAAAGGCACGAGATATGCCGGGGTTCCCACGCCGAGGTCAACGCCATTGCCCAGGCAGCAGCCATAGGGGCATCGACGTCTGGGGGCGTTATCTACTGCACCCACGAACCCTGTTCTTTCTGCACCAAGGCCATAATCAATGCGGGGATAAGGAGGATAGTCTACGTAGATTCCTACCCCGATGCCATTGCGTGTCTTCTCCGGGCAGAAGCAGGTATAGATGCAGAGCGACTGCCGGGAACGCCGACCGAGGACCGTTCTGAGAGGTGATCTGGATTGGCGATCGAGATATCGGGGAGAAAGAAGACCGGGCCAGGGGTCCGGCTTGAAGATCTCATAGGGCTTGAGCCGATCAAAAAAGAGCTGCGCAAGATCGAGGCCATCCTGTGGCTGAACCAGCACCGTAGGAGCGGGGATCTCAGCGAACTCAGGCTCCAGTCGTTCCACTTCTGCTTCAGGGGAAATCCGGGAACGGGAAAGACGACGGTAGCAAGGCTTATTGGAGATATCTTTCACAGGTACGGGATCCTGCGGGTGGGAGATGTTGTTGAAGTCGACAGAGCCAAGCTTATCGGACCTACTCCCGGTGAGACGGAGATCAAGGCCGGCAGGGCAATCAGGAGTGCGCTGGACGGCGTACTCTTCGTGGACGAGGCATATACGCTCCTTGGGTCAGGGGACATCTCTGACCCGGGCATGAGGGCCCTGGAAGTTATCCTCAAGGGGATGGAGGACTATCGGGACGTCCTGATAGTTATCTTCGCGGGGTACCCCTCGGAGATGGACGCCCTTTTCGAGGCCGTGACAGGGCTGAAGAGCAGGGTCCCATTTCACCTTGATTTCCCCGATTACTCACCGAGAGAGCTTCTCGACATCATGTTGTTCATGGCGGCCTCCGAGAATCTGGAGCTTTCAGATGAGGCGGCCGGGAAGTTCCTTCTTATGATGGAGGAACGGGTAGGTCTTCGAGATTTTAGCAATGCCAGAGAGGTCAGGAACCTCCTCGATCAGGCCAAGGGGAAACTTTCAAGGCGCCTGCAGACCCGGAGGAGGGTATCCCAATGGGACATGAAGGTGATCACTGCTGTCGATCTTGAGCAGGACGTTTCGGAACTGGCATCCTCTCTGGAGGCTGCCCGAAAAGAGATGTTCAGGGCCCCATCGGACCCGGAGGCCAGATCTTTCTTTGCCTCGGAGTGCGTCAAGGCGGGCATGTGGTCCGATGCTGCAGCGGCCCTTGAGACGGTGGAGGAGAAGATCTCGCCTGAATACAGAGCCCTGTTGGGGAGAGCTCTTTACACTACAGGAGAGAGAAAAAGATCCTGGAATGTCTTCTCTTCGATGGGCGAATCGCCATTCGGTTCCTTCTACAGGGGTCTTTCCGCCCTTTGGGCGGGGGATCTCCCTACGGCGACATCAATGCTGGACCTGGCATCATCGATGGATCCGGATTCGCCCGACATACTTCTGGCAAGATCGGCAGCGAGGTTCTTCAACGGCGACTTCCGTGGTGCTGCGGAGTCCTTCATGGCTGGGGTGGAGTTAACAGGAGAGAAGCTTCCCCCGGCGGTACTCAGGGACCTCCCTTGGGAGCAGCTCAAGTGGCCGCAGAGTTCTCAGGCCCTCAAGAGTGCACTCTTTTTCGCCTATGGTTACCCCGACAGGTCGAGGCTTCTCTTCACCGAAGCCCTGATCGAAACGGGGGAGAAGGAAGCCCTAGGTCCAGCGGAAGATGTCGTTATGACCTCCATAGATCGCATACCGGACGAGCCGTGGGCACACCGTCTCATGTCAATGATCCACGAGGCGTCGGGCAGGATAAGCGACGCGGCAGCCTCTCTGGACATAGCACTTGAGCTCGAGCCGAGAAATACCGGGGACTGGCGAAGGCTTGCAGAACTGCTCGAACGGATGGGGCAGTCGGAGAGGGCAGAGGAGATATTTCGGGACATCCTCGAGGAGGATCCAACAGGAGGGGCCGGGATAAGGCTGGCCATGACCGCGGAGGCGAAAGGCGACCTCAGGGATGCAGAGGATTTCTACCGCAAGGCCTGGGAGACAGGAGTTTGCGGAGAGGAGCGATCACTTTGCGCCAGGAGACTGGGGGTCTTCTCGGCGGCATCGGGCCGTTCAGGTGAGGCCCTCAGGTTTTTTGGCGAGGCCGGAAGCATGGCAGGAGATCCGGTGGCCTCCTTCTGGCTGGCCAGGTCGCTGATCGAGGACGAAAAGTGGCAGGAGGCCGAGGGCCTACTTATGACACCCTTCGATGACCCGGAGGTGGAAATTCCCCGGTTATACTGGCTGGGACGTCTCTACATTGCGAGAAAAGACCTGTTCAGCGCCAGGAACCTGGAGTGGAAGGACATGTCAAACCCTTACATACGCCTCGTCAGGGGTGTTGTGGAGGCTCTTTCAGGTGACCACCGGGCAACAGAGACCCTTTCAGGCCTGCCCGCCCAGGGCATGGGCAGTGACGCCCAGGCCATGCTGTGTTCGGCCAGGGCCTCTATCAGGGATTGGAAAGAGGCTAAAAGGATGGGGCGGATGGCCCTTAACAGCGAGAACGGTCCCTTCATGTGGGAGAGACAGGCAAGAAGGTCCCGTGAAGAGGCCGGGTACATGGCTTCCATAGCAGAGGCACATCTTGGAGATTGGTCCTCGGCAAGGGACGGCTTCAGGAGAAGCGCCTCCAACCTCAGGCACCCCGGGCCCGTTTTTGCCCTGGGAGTATCGCTGGTGGCCCTTGGCAAAATAGATGAGGCAAAGGTCATACAGGGGCAGTTGAGATCCACCTCGGCCAATCTATCGAGAAGACTGGAGGAGCTGATAGTCCAGAATAGTGGCATTAGGAAGATGCTGGCCGATCCGGTCGACCCCGGCCTTCTGGACCTTTACGCGATCATCTGATGTCATAAGGTATTGGGGAAATATTGAAAATGAAAGGGGAGTCCGCAGGACATGAAACAGTTTGACAGAAATGACGCAATGGAAATTCTTCAGGAGCACAACAGTGAGATCAACCATATCCGGCACGCCCTCGCCGTTGAAGCTGCCATGCGGTTTTTCGCCAGGGTCAACGGAGAGAACGAAGAGGAGTGGGGGCTCGCCGGACTTGTGCACGATATAGACTGGGAGACCACCAACAACGACCCGTCCATGCACACACACCTTGGCGCTTCCTGGCTTAGGGATGCCGGTTATCCTGACACTATCGTGAGGGCAGTGCTGGCCCACGGCTGGGGGATCTGCTCCGACGTGGAGCCCGTCTCTCTCATGGAGAAGCATCTGTATGCCATAGATGAACTGACCGGTTTCGTCACTGCCGTTGCTCTGGTAAGGCCGGGAAAGTCATTGCAGGACCTGACGGTCAAGTCTGTAAAGAAGAAATGGAAGGACAAGGCCTTTGCCAGAGGGGTTGACAGGGATGTCATCGAAAAAGGTACGGCCATGCTGGGAAAACCTCTGGAGGAGCTGATAGAGGGCGTTATCGAAGCACTTAGACCTGTTGAGAAGGAGATAGGCCTGGGCGAGGAGGCCTAATCGGACAAATCGGAATCCAGCAATAGCCATTGGGGCTTGCCATCATCCTCCTGGAACCGGAGAAGCATAAAGCCTCCTATGTGTCCATCCTCTACCCAGGCGATACACCACCTGGGTCCGACGAACCATACCAGTGAAGGGTCATATATCTTCATGGTCCCACCGTGGATCCCCTCCCACGGGATAAGGTCCTCCCTTGAGACGAGGTTTTCCACCAACCAGGACCTCGGGTCGGGAATCTCCCTTTTCCTGAGATCATCCCAGTCCGGCTGCGGGAAGCCGACGGGCAGGCTTCCGAAGGGCCTCTCCTCCCTGATCCTGTGGATCTCTTCTGCGGCTTGCAGTAGCTCTTCCCGGAGTGCCCTGTTCTGTTCGTTGACTTCAAGGTATCTCATGAAGATCACACCCGAAACCCCCATCAGCAAGATCATCAGCACAGCAAGAAGGACGGAAACCTTTTCTTTCATAGCCTTGCCCTCCCAGACCAAATCCTCGGGGATTTGTGGTATTGTCTCGTATTAAGATACTCTAATAGTGTAACATCGAACTGTAAAGGAGAGAGGCCCAGGAATGAAGAAACCTCTGACAGCTCCCGAATTGACATTCCGTTCGATGATCCTTGCCGTGGCAGGTTCCGTTCTGATAGCAGGAAGCAGCACATACGTAGCCCTCAGGATCGGAGCCCTTCCATGGCCTACGATCTTTGTCGCGGTGCTCTCCATGGCCGTTCTGAGACCTCTGGGTGCCTCACTGAGAGAGATCAACGTGGCCCATACCGGCATGTCAGCTGGAGGACTGGTGGCTGGGGGGCTGGCTTTCACGCTGCCGGGGGTCTGGATGTCCGACCCGGGATCGACCCTGGGTATTGGTACCTCCGTTGTGGTCGCCGTGGTGGGGACAGTCCTGGGAGTAGCCTTTACAGGTCTTTTGAGAAGACATTTCGTACAGGATCTGGACCTGCCCTTCCCGATGGGGGTGGCTGCGGCCAGGACCCTTCAGGCGGGCGACAGGGGCGGAAGAAAGGCGGGGATCCTCTTCGCCTCCTGCGGGTTTTCGGGGATCCTGACCTGGCTTCGTGACGCCTCGGGCATCATACCTCCAATTCTGGGGAGAGGTCCGCTTTTCAGCGTCTGGGTATCGCCCATGGCCCTTGGCATAGGGTTTATCATTGGGCCCCTCTATATGGGCTCCTGGGCCCTGGGGGCGGTGGCGGCCCACTGGTTCCTTGTCCCCATCGGTCTCTCCTCGGGCTTTTTCCCCGACGGAGGCACCGCCGAAACTTTCAGGGGGAGCCTCGGGATCGGGGTCATCGTGGGTGCGGGGGTGGCAGTCCTGTTCAGGGGGGCTGCAAGGTCCTTCTTTCAGAGCCTTTCCTCCTCCCGGGAGAACTTGAGGATGGTGGCGATGGTGGCTGCTGTCTCGGCCATTGTGTTGACCTTTGGCGCTGGAATTCCGCTTGTCCCCTCACTGTTCGCAACGGCAGGCGTCTGGGTCACAGTCGTCATGGCTGCCACCATAACGGGCCAGACGGGTATCGACCCCATGGAGATCTTCGGGATCCTGGTGCTGCTGGCAATAAGGACCTTCTGGCATATCGGAGGCCAGGAGGCCTTTCTGGTGACGGCTGTCGTTGCGGTAGCCACAGGGCTGACGGGAGATGCCATGCAGGATTTCAGGGCCGGTTCGATCCTTGGAACGGACCCGCGGGCACAACTTGCAAGTGAAGCCGCCGGGGGAATCGCAGGGGCGATAGCTGCAACCCTCACGATCTTCCTGCTAAGGGAGGCTTTCGGAGCCATGGGTCCGGGAACGGAGCTGACCGCCCCCCAGGCATTCGCCGTCAAGAGCATGATCGACGGTCTCCCGGACAGAGGGGCTTTCCTGGCAGGGCTGGCCGGCGGATCGGTCCTGTCGCTGATGGGAGTTCCATGCATGACGGTGGGGATAGGGATATATCTTCCCGTTGCCATATCCCTTGCGGCAGGAGCAGGGGGGCTCTTCAGAGCATTGTCTGACAGGTTCTTCCCCCGCAGAGAAGAAGGGATGGCCCTCGTGGCCTCGGGTTTTCTCGGTGGAGAGGGTATCGCGGGGGTCCTTTTTGCTATCTGGAAGGTCCTTACCTTGGGATGAGAGGTGATGGAAGATGTGGCGGATAGGGCATGCCCAGGACCATGAGAAGGGGACCGGGTGCACTGTCCTGGTCTTTCCCGAAGGGGCCACCGCCTCCTGCGATATAAGAGGAGGCGCGCCAGGAACAAGGGAGATAGCCCTGTTGGGACCTGAGTTCACGGTTGACAGGATCAACGCCCTGGTGCTTTCGGGCGGGAGTGCCAGGGGGCTTTCCGCAACAGACGGGGTCATGCGATACTGCGAGGAGAGGAGGTGGGGTTTCGATTCGGGGTTCGGAGTTATACCCATCGTACCCGCCGCATGTCTTTTCGATCTTTCCTGCGGCGGATCCTCTGCGTGGCCGGATCCTTCCATGGGAATGGAGGCCTGTCTCGAGGCCCGTCCCATCCAGGAGTCTCCCATGGGGAACTGTGGGGCAGGTACTGGCGCCACCGTCGGCAAGTACTCCGGCATTGAAAGGTCCATGAAATCAGGTTTGGGATGGGCCAGGAAAGTGTCTGGGGAGCTGGAGGTGTTCGCCGTCGCTGTGGTGAATGCCTTCGGTGCCGTAAGGGACCTTTCGGGCGGTTTCATGGCCGGAGCACTCGTCGAAGACAGTATCATTGACCCCGGGACGATGTCAGGCTCGGGGGAGATATGGAATGAATGGGGGAAAAGCACAACCCTCGCTGCCGTCGTGACCAACGCAAGGGTGAGCAAAGCCGCCTGCAGGCGTATCGCCATCATGGGCCAGGCCGCTCTGGCCGGCGTCATCTTCCCCTTCAACACACCATTTGACGGAGATGCGGTCTTCTGCGCCTCGGTGGGGGAAAGGGAATTCCCGACGGTCCTTGTTGGTTGGCTGGCCGCCTCAGCTCTTGAAGAGGCTGTCAGGAACGCAGTTCTCTACGCACGGTCGGCCTACGGGTTCGTCTCCTTTTCGGATCTGGGCCGAGTTTTCCCTGCTCCTGGCAAATAGGTAAGGCTGCGGATACGTTCCATCATTTTCTGAAGCATACTTGTGCCGTAAAACCCCGACAGGGGTCAGGGAGGTGGATCCAATGACGATACGGGTATTCCTTGCCGATGACCACCCCCTCACCCGGGCAGGGTTGAGGGACTACATTGCCAAGGAGAAGGACCTTGAGCTGGTCGGAGAGGCCAGCGACGGTCTTGAGGCCTGGAAGATCATCGAGAGGGAGAAGCCTGATGTCGCGCTGTTGGATATCAGGATGCCCGGCGAGAACGGGGTTTCCCTGGCAAGAAGGATCAAGGGGTCATCCCTTCCAGTCGTGCCTGTGATGCTCACCTCCTTCGATGCACAGCAGTACGTTATGGCATCCCTGAGAGCAGGGGCAAGGGGGTACATTCTCAAGACAGTGACTCCGGAGGAGCTCTCCCGGGCCATCAGGGTGGTCGCCCGGGGAGGTCTTTACCTGGATGGAGAGGTGGCACGGAGCATCGAGGACGGTCATTCAGCCTTCGAGACACTGTCGACGAGGGAGAGGGAGGTCCTCCTCCACGCAGCCCGGGGTCTCTCCAGCAAGGAGATCGCCGGAGTTCTCATAATCAGTGAGAGAACTGTCCAGACCCATCTGGCTTCGATCTACGACAAGCTAGGGGCCAGGAACAAGACAGAGGCAATGCTGTTGGCCCTTAAATACGGCATTGTCGCACTGGAGGAGTTAATTGAATGAGGAGGCACCTTCTGATCCTCCTCACCGTTGCCATAATGATCCCCTCCCTTTCTGCTATTCTCCTGGGTGGGGCAGGCCTGATCCAGCACGAGAAGACCATGAAGATGGTGGCAAGGTCATACGTTGTGGACATCGCCGAAAGCTTTGCGTCCAGGCTTGACCTGAGCTGGAGCAGAACAAGGACCTTCCCTCTCGCTAATCGCGAGAGGTTCATGAGACCGAGGCAGCTCACCTGGGGTCTTTCGATACCAGGCTGGGTGGCCGTAGTGGACGTTCAGGGCAACATTCTGTTGTCCACCGGTGACGCCGACGCCCTGCCCCTCCTCTGGGAAAAGGGCATCCCAATAGGTGCCGCCATAGAGGTAGAAAGCCGAGAGGGCGAGAAGTTCACCCTTGCTGCCTATCCTGCCGGGGAGACCGGATGGTACGTGGTGGCTGCGGTCTCATGGGACAAGCTTCTCGGTCCGATGCTCCGTTTCAGCCGATGGCCCATTCTCGTCGGGATGACGGGTCTTTTGGGACTGATATCCGTTCTCGCCCTTTGGAAATGGCTCGTGGCTCCCTTGAGGGTCCTAGGAACGGAGGTCTCCACCCTCCAGCTCGGCAAGGATATACCTGAAGAGGACGACCCCAGCGCGGTCTTCGAGATCAGGAGGCTCAGGCAGGTTCTCCACCATCTGGCCAGGGGGGCTGTGGAGAGAGCGGAACTTATGAAAAGATACGTCGGGGATATAGTCAGGGTACAGGAGGAAGAGCGGTCCCGAATAGCCAGGGATATCCATGACGGCCCCCTGCAGGACGTTACGGCCCTTATCCACCAGATAAGGCTGGCTAGGATGGAGGGAACCGAGCGAAGTGGTGATCTTGTTCGCTTGGAGAATGCCGAGGAAGGAGCTCGTCATGCCGTAAACGAGATGAGGGCTCTCTGCGACGAACTTTCGCCGCCGTGGCTTGACCTGGGCCTCTCACAGGCCTTGGACGAACTGGCAGAGAGGCTTTCGAGGTACCTGGGGGTGGAGATATCGGTGGAAGTAAATACCGAAGAGGAGCTGCCACCCGATGTTACGCTTGCCTTTTTCAGGGTGGTCCAGGAGTCGGTCCACAACTCTGTCCGTCACGGGGAGGCTTCGAGAGTGAACGTCAGGTTCTTCAGGGAGGGAGAGGTTGCTGTTCTCGAAGTGACAGACAACGGTAAAGGCTTCGACCCCCCCGCCGATTTCGAGGAGCTGCGCGTCAGGGGACACAGGGGCCTGGCCAATATGTCCGAAAGAATGTCCCTTATCGGAGGGGAACTTGAAGTCTCAAAGTCACCGGAAGGCGGGACCCTGGTCCGGTGCAGCTGGTGGCTCACTTCCTCTTCTGCCTGAAGTGCCCGCCCCAAACCGATTTCACGTCGGAGGTGAAAACAAAGCCCCTGTTGCCGATCATCTGCGCAACGTGGCCTATGTCGTTTCGCTGACAGATGATCTTGAGGATTATCCTCTCGCCCGTCTTCCCTGAGCCTGTTACGACGGTGGTTCCGTAACCCTCTTCCCTCAGCTTCTCGACGGTCTCCAGCATTTCATCGGTGACGGGTCCGACAACCTCGACGAGAACGAAGGCGCTGAGGATCTTTTCTTCCAGGGTTGCGCCGAGGAAGTTGCCCAGTGCATAACCTCCGGCGTAAGCTACTATCTGGAGCCATCCCCTGACCCCCTGCTGCAGGACGTACCCCAGGGCCACAAGGTAGATGGCCGATTCGAAGAAAGCCGTCATGGCAGCCTGAAGTTTCTTCCCCCTTACGAGGAGAAGGATCCTGAATGTACCAAGGGAAACGTCAAGAAGTCGTGCTCCAAGGATGAGAATGGCGCCCAAAGGGTCCATTGGGGTTACCTCCCGGTGGATTCTGTTGATCGTAACAGGCCGTACGACCTCGTCATGTGATTCTAGTATAGAATGGAGAGAATTGAAAGAATATCCGAAAGGGGGGAGCCCCCAGGGGCAAACCGATGAGACTGCGCATACTGGGAGCAGCTGGAGAGGTTACAGGATCCAACTATATCCTGGAGACAGGAACCTCCAGGCTTATGATCGACTGCGGTATCTTTCAGGGAGGCAACGAAGACAGGAACAGTAAGCCCCTCGACTTCGATCCCTCCACTATCGACGCGGTAATCCTGACACATGCCCACCTCGATCACACAGGCAGGGTGCCTCTGCTTGTGAAGATGGGGTTCAACGGTAAGGTCATTGCCACAATGCCCACCGTCGAGCTGACGGACGTTCTCTGGAGGGACTCCGCCAAGATCCAGAAGGAGGACGCCGAATGGAAGTCCCGCAAGAACAAGCGAAAGGGGCTACCACCTGAAGAGCCCCTCTTCTCCGATGAAGATGTAGAGAAGGCCACAGCCATGCTTGTTCCAGCGGCATACGATGATATCATAGAGCCCGCCCCGGGCTTCAGGGTCCGTTTCCGGGATGCAGGGCATATCCTTGGCAGCGCCAATCTCGAGGTATGGGGCGACTCAGAGGGTGGCGAGGTGAAGGTCGTCTTTTCCGGTGACCTGGGACCCCAGAAGACGGTCATAGAGAGAACCCCTTCGGTCATTGAAGATGCAGACTACGTGGTTATCGAGTCTACCTACGGGGACAGGGAGCACAGGACCAACGAGGATAGCCGTCAAGAGTTCAGGGAAGCCATGAAGATAATGATCCAGGATCATGGCAAGGTCCTTATCCCTACATTCGTCGTCGACAGGGCACAGAGGGTCCTCTACGAACTGATGCTCATGCAGAAGGAAGGCATCCTCCCCTCCAGTGTTCCCATATTCTTCGACTCTCCCATGGGCCTGAAAGCGACAGAGGTCTACAACAAGCACCTCTCACTGCTGTCGTCGGAGATACAGGAGCAGATAAGGGCGGGCAACGATCCCTTCTCCCCCGAGAATCTCAGGATCGTCTCCGACGTGGAGGAGTCCAAGAAAATCAATGAAATAGGAGAAGCGGTTGTCCTTGCCGGAAGCGGAATGTGCAACGGAGGCAGGATCGTTCACCATCTCAAGAACAACCTGTTCATGGAGACGACCGACGTTGTTTTCGTAGGCTACCAGGCCAGAGGTACCCTTGGGAGGCGCATAGTGGAGGGAGAGAAGGTGGTCCGTGTTGCTGGAGAGGAAGTGACCGTAAAGGCCAAGATCCATACCATCAACGGCTTCTCGGCCCATGCAGACCGCCGGGATCTTCTTGCCTGGGCCACGCAGTTCAGGACCGATCCTGTGTTCTTTATTACCCATGGAGAGCCCGAGTCTTCCCAGGCCCTGGCCAAGACCTTCGAGGAGAACGGGATAAGGTCCGTCGTGCCAGAAGCCGGGAGGGAGTACGATCTGACAGGGAAAGGGGGAAAAGACCTGACCGCGGCGAAAGCGCCCGTGGAGGTCGCCGTGAGCCCCGATGTCCCCTGCAGTGGGCTTGGGGCAGTGGAGGCAGTTCTCTGCGAGATCGTCTCCATTGCCACGGAGCTGAGAGAGGACGGTTCAACCGTCCGGGGAGACGAGGCCCTGAACCTGGCCGTCTCCGCGAGGACGCTCCTGAGGTCGTTGAAGAGAGAGAAAGAGGTTAAAAAGGTCAGCGAGTGAGCCCTGTTCCCATGGAACGGCAACCTCCCCCCTGTGCTAGAATTCTGGGGGCCCTTTTTTAAAAAAATGGCGGCGATAGCGATCATGATTTCCTTCTTCAGAGAAAGACGCGCTGCAAAGGTACTGATCGCTTTCGGCCTGGTCCTGCTCTCTCTGTCCGTACCGGGCAGGGCCGGGGTTCCGCTCGCCATAGTGCTGATTGGGGATCTCCTTGCTGGAGGGACCATGGCCATCTTCCTTATGACTCCCGTCTACAAGGGCATTTGGGATATAAAGAACCGATTCCAGAGGAGGGATGAAAATGCGTAAGGGGTTGTTCTTCTGGTTCTCCATCCTCGTCGCGGCTGGCGTGATCGCCGGAACGGTCTTCTTCTTCGGCAAAGTCCCGGAAAGGGTCGTTGATACTGCAATGGCCATTCCGGCAATAGATATGGATTCACCAAGGTTCTTTTTCGAGGCAGAATCAGGACAGCTGGGACCGGAGCTGCCAGAGAAGATGGCCGAGGAGGCAGATGAGAGCGTCCGGTCTTTGGTCTCAGGTCTCTCGGACCTTCTCCCTCTGGTCGCCATAGCAGAAAGATCATCGGTCCTGGGAGCCTGGGTCGCCAACGAGCCCGTCTTCTATGGCTCCTTCCTTTTACAACCTCAGCACCTTAAGGATATTCAGGAAGGAAGGATACCCGGCCCCTGGCTTGAAAGTTCCTCGGGCCTGACCCTGGGCCCATCTGAAAGGGAAGGGGTTCTGCGCCTTACCGCCGGTAGTGGGAGAGTGGTCCTCTTTCTTCGCGGCGACAGGGAATTCCTTCTCGCCTCTCATTCCTTGGAAGGTCTCGATAGAATGGCGAAAGCCCTTGAAGGTTCGCAGGAAAGGTTCAAGACAGATCTCACCGTCGAGCCATCGTGGCCTGCTCACCTTGCTCTATTCGACGGCAAACTGATCTCCCAGGCAGCCTCCCTGAGAGGGTTAAAAGCCCCCGACGCCCCCATTGCGCTGGAGCTGGCATGGAACAGCCGACAGGATAGCGGCGAGATAGCATGGAAGGCAGAGGGTCTAAAGGAATGGTTACCGGAAAAGATCCGCGAAAAGGTCACCCCCATGGCCTGGAGCGGCCCGGTCCATTTTCCGGAGCCCCTTATAGCTGCCTTGGGAGTCTACGTACCCGAGGGTCTGGGAGGAATGATCGAGAAAGGCCTTTCAGTTCCCGACTGGATGGAGGAGGCCGGATTTGACAGGAGTTCACTGGCCGACCTGATCGAGGGTCCATTGCTGGCCTCCGTCGGAGGTCAGAGCAGGGTCCTTCTTTTCAGCCTCCCCGGCATCCTTCTGCAGCTCCCTTCAAGGGGTGCCGAAGGGATCAGATGGATCGAAGGTCTCTGGAGCAACAAGTGGGCCAGGTTTGCCTTCTCCCCTCAGCCCGTCCCGGGTTTCACTTCCGGAGGGAGACTTTCCATTCCCTTTACGATGATAGCGGCTGCTAATGAAGATATGGTTCTTGCGGGTGTGATAAGCGATTCGACTCTGGGGAGACCGGTCCCTGTGGACCAGGTCGTCCCTGTCGGAAAGGAAGAAGCTGTGCTATGGTTTTTCGCCGACCTGCAGAAAGCCGCCGATGCGCTCGAAAGCCTTTCGAGGATAACTGATCTTGCTGATCGTTTCGGGGTTGACGAAACACCCGATCCCGAGGATATTGCCAGGCTGATCAGAGAGATGCGGTCCATGGGGCAGGTGACCCTGGTGGTCCATGATCTGGGGTCGGGGATGGGCAGCTGGAAGGGAGCTGAAGTTCCGGCCCAGTAAGGTCCGGAACGGAAGTACCATAGAAGTTTCAGGACAAGGAGGAATCGCAATGCGGGGGAACCCCCTGGCTATAATGATGGAACGGGGCTGCGTGGAGTGGTGCAGTCACCCCGAGGAACTGTCATCCCTGTTCGAAAGCGAGATGGTAACCGGTTACATAGGGTTCGATCCGACCGCGGACAGCCTTCACGTAGGGCACCTGATCCCAATGATGGGGCTGGCCTGGATGCAGAGCTTCGGCCATAGACCTATTGCAATAGCCGGTATGGGTACGGGGCTTATCGGGGACCCTTCCGGAAAGAGCAAGGAGAGGAACCTTCTTACCCTGGAGCAGGTCGAAAAGAACCTGGTGACCGTAAAAGAGCAGCTTGGACAGTTCCTTGACTTTGACTGCGGTACCAACTCGGCTCTGATCATCAACAACTACGACTGGCTGGGCAAACAAACATTGCTTGAGTTCCTGAGGGATACAGGCAAGCACTTCAGCGTGAATTACATGATAGGACGGGAGTACGTCAAAAGCCGTCTTGATGACCCAGAAAAGTCCATCTCCTACACCGAGTTCTCCTATATGCTTCTACAGGCCTTTGATTTCTGCCACCTTTACGAAAGCCACGGCTGCAAGCTCCAGATGGGCGGGAACGATCAGAAGGGCAATATAATCGCCGGGATCGATCTGATAAGGAAAAAGGCCGGAGGTCAGGCATACGGGATCACCTACCCGCTCCTGCTGAGCGCCTCGGGTCAGAAGTTCGGGAAGACAGAAAGCGGGACGGTGTGGCTCTCCCCTGATAGGACATCACCATACAGGTTCTATCAGTTCTGGATCAACACTGACGATCGTGATGTAGAGAAGCTGCTGAGGCTCTTTACCTTCCTTCCCCTTGACGAGATCAGGGGCATAATGGAAACCCACGAGATCAGGCCTGAGAAGAGGGAGGCCCAGAAAAGACTGGCAAGGGAGGTAACAGAGAGGATCCACGGGGAGGGAGCCTTAAGGGCTGCAGAGAGGGCCAGCGCCATTCTTTTCGGGGAGCGTTTCGAGCCCTCTGAGCTCACTCCTGATATGCTCCGGATCCTTAAGTCTGAAGTACCTACGGGAGCGTTCCCCCAGGAGGTCCTGCCTTCTCCGGTGGAGATCCTCTCATCCTGCGGGGCCTGCACAAGCAAGAGCGAAGCCAGGAGGCTCATCCAGGGAGGAGGAGTCTACCTCAACGGAAGACGGCTGGGTCCATCCGACGAGATCGAGGAAAAGGACCTTATCGAGGGAAGGCATCTTTTTTTCCGGTTGGGCAAGAAGCGCTTCTTTGTAGCCTCAAAGAGCTAGAGCTGGTGGAGAAGAATGTCCCTTCAGGCCCATGCCCTGGAAGCAGTCAGGAAATGGATCCGGCCGGGGTGGAGAGCAGACCTGGTCTCGGGCGTACTTTATGGTTCCCTGAGAGTGGTCGCACCACGCAGGGAAGTTGCCCTAAGGAACATGGAGATCGCCTTCCCCGAGTCCTCCCCGTCTTGGAGGAGGGAGAACCTTTCAAGGGTTTACAGGCACTTCGCTGCCTCAATGGCTGAATACCTGGTGGTTCAGAACGACCCCTCCCTGGTCGATGAATGGTTCATACAATCCAACGGTCTCGAGTGGCTCCAGAAACAGGCATCGAAAGGCAAAGGGGCGGTTATTCTAATGGCCCACTTCGGGAGCTGGGAGCTCATGGCGGCCTGGCTGGCCCGGAGAGGTTTCCCCATCTACGGGATCATCAAGGATCCCGATGACAGGGACCTGGCCGAACTGATAGAGAAGTACCGCAGAAATATCGGGGGGAGACCCATCTCCAAGCAATTCACTCTCAAGGAGCCTGTCAGGAGGCTCCGGGAGGGCGGAATGGTTGTGATCGCCGGAGACCAGAACTGGGGTGGAAATGGGGCGTTGAGAATACCCTTTTTCGGAAAAGAGTGCAAAACTCCCGGAGGCCCCGCTGCTTTCGCTATAATGGCCGAGGTCCCCCTTATCCCCGTCGCAGCCACCAGACTGGGGTCTTTCAGGTACAGAATAGATATAGGTCCCCCCATAGACGAACCTTGCGATAGGACCCGCGAAGAGAAGATGCTCACAATGACAAGGGAAGCAAGCCTTTGGACAGAAAGAGTGATAAGAAAAGCGCCGGAGCAGTGGCTGTGGATGCACCGGCGCTGGCGGGACTGAGGCAGCCTGGAGACTAACTCTTCTTTTCCGAGAAGAGTTCCCCCCCGACAGCATAGTCACCGTGAGATATCTCCGAGAGGATTATCCTGACCTGCTCCGGTCTTACCTCCAGTGCAAGACAGATGGAAGCGGTCATTTCGCTGACAAGCATCTTCTTCTGCTCCGTGGACCTGCCCTCCAGCAGGTGTACCTGGACTATCGGCATATTTCACCTCCTCGGTTCACAGGATCGGTCCGTTCACTTTCCGATACAAAAGCCGGAAAAGATCCTTTCAAGAAGTTCCTCATCGGCTGATGTCCCAAGGATCCTGGAGAGGCACTCCCTTGAACGGAAGAGCATTTCAATGGAAGCGTCCAGACCGGCTCCGGAGGAGACTGCGTCCATAGCCTCCTCTGCCAGTTCGAGAGCCTTTCTCAACTCCTCGACCTGCCGTTCCGTGGTGTTGATATCTTCATCAACGGAGGTGCTCCCCGATACGGAGAGGACGATAAGGTCCTTCAGCTCTTCCAGCCCCTGTCCCGTCGCAGCTGATGTAACCCTGATCTCGTGTCCGGGGAGAAGGTCCTTGACGTCATCGATCTCCACCGCCACTGGAAGATCCGACTTGTTCAGCGCCACTATACAGCAGCTTCCACGGAGGGACGTGGCGATCCTCCTGTCGTCATCGGTGATGGGCTCGCTTCCGTCGATCACCCATACCCTGATGTCGGCCTCCCGGATGGCCTCCATGGCACGTCGTACTCCTTCCTCTTCGGCAAGGTCCCCCGGGTCCCTTATCCCGGCGGTATCTATCAGCCTGAGAGGAACTCCCTTGTGGGATACCACCTCCTCGATAAGGTCCCTTGTGGTGCCGGGCATTGAAGTGACGATGGAGCGTGCCTCTTCGAGGAAGGAGTTCATCAGGGAGGATTTCCCCACGTTCGGACGGCCGGAGATCGCGACCCTTATCCCTTCACGTAGAAACCGACCCGAACGGGCCGACGAAAGGAGATCCCTTACACGTTGTGCCGCTTCGGAGAGACGGTGAAGGTAGTCATCAGGTGTCAATTCCGGGATGTCCTCATCGGGGTGGTCCAGGCCGGCTTCTGCAAGGGCTGAAAGATCGGCCAGATCATCGTTGACGCTTTTCACTCTGTCGGAGAAATGGCCCCGGAGGCATTTGACTGCCGCCCTGAGTGCCTTGTCGGAACGGGATCTGATCACTCCAAGTACCGATTCCGCCTCGGCAAGGTCGATCCTGCCGTTCATAAAGGCCCGCCTCGTGAACTCTCCAGGTCGGGCCATCCGGGCCCCCCCGGCAAGGCAGAGCTCAAGGCATTTCCTTGCTGCAACGGTGCCTCCGTGACAGTGGATCTCTGCAGCTTCCTCGCCGGTGTAGCTGCGGGGTTCCCTGAACCAGACCGCCAGGACCTCGTCTACGGGATCGCCTTCGTTATCCAGAATGAAGCCGTGGTTCATAAAACGGGGCGGAGAGAGGCTCAGGCCCTCTCCGCCCCTGAAGATGGAGTTTACCAGGTCCCTGGACCCGCCCCCGGAGAGACGGACGATGGCTATGCCCGATTCGCCCCAGGCTGTGGAAATGGCTGTAATAATATCTTCTTCCATGAAAGGTCCAGGTCCTCCAGTCCTTATAGGTCGCTATCAGAGCATCTCCCTTATGGCTTCGCCGAGACGTTTGACACCTTCCTCGATGACATCCGGTTTGGAGTAGGTGTAGTTGATCCTTGCATTGTGCTCTCCGCCTCCGTTGGCGAAGAAGGGGGATCCCGTCACAAAGGCCACCTTCTTCTCAATGGCCTTTTTGAAAAGTTCACCGGCGTCGATCCTGGGCATGTGGATCCAGTAGAAGAAACCTCCTTCGGGTTTAACCCAGTTGACTTCATCCAGGGGGAGGTACTTCCTGAAGCTTTCCTCCATTGCATCCCTTTTGGCCCTGTAGTCGGCAATGATATTTGGGAGGTGTCTGTCAAGGTAGCCTTTTCTGCAGTACTCGTAGATCAGTGCCTGGGATATGGGGCTTGAACAGAGGTCCAATGCCTGTTTGAAGACCGTCAGTTTCCTGATGATATCCCTGCTTCCGGTGCACCACCCTATCCTCGTTCCCGGGGCAAGGATCTTCGAGAAGGAGCCTGCATAGATCACTCCACCCTCGGGGTCGAGAGAAAAGATGGACGGAAGGTGCTCGCCGTCAAAGCGGACGTACCCGTATGGGTCGTCCTCGAATATGGGGATCCCGTACCTGTGGGAGATGTCTACCAGTTTCTTCCTTCTTTCCAGGGTCAAGGTACACCCGGCGGGGTTCTGGAAGTTGACAATGGTGTAGATGAACTTTATTTTCTTGCCTTGTGAACGGGCTTTCTCGATCGTTTCGGGGAGCGTGTCAACGACCATACCTTCGGCGTCGGTGGGGATCCCGATGAACCGGGAACCGTGGTTGTAAAAGGCGGTGAAGGCCGCTAGGTAGGAGGGGTCCTCGGTGATTATATAGTCGCCGGGATCGATCATCGCCCAGCCCATAAGGTCCAGGACCTGCTGCGAGCCCGAAGTAAGGAGCATCTCGTCCGAAGATACCTTCCTTCCCATCCTGGGCGCCGTCCACTCGGCGAGGAATTCCTTCAGGGGGGCGTAACCCTCTGTGGTCCCGTACTGCAGGAGGTTCTGACCATCCCTGAGAAGCACCTCTGCCCCTTCGTGGAACTCCTTTACCGGGAAGACATCCGGGGCCGGCATTCCTCCTGCAAAGGATATCATTCCTGGCTGACGGATGACGCTCAGCATCTCCCGTATCGGTGAAGGACGGACATTCTGTGCCTTTCCGCTGAAGTTCAGTTCCCAAACCTTGCCCAATTCTATCTCCTCCTTAAGGATCGGATACCTCTGCTCTTCTTGGGGGCAGGCTCTCACTCGAACTCGCTGATGGCTTCACTGAGCTTTTTCACGCCCAGATCTGTCATTTCGGGAGAGGCGAAGGTGAAGCACATCCTGAAATCGTCACGGCCTCCCGTCCCGGTCGGGTAGAAGGCTTTCCCGGGGACGAAGGCGACCTTTTTCTCGACAGCCCTTTTCAGGAGTTCCTCGGCCGGGATCCCCGGAGCGGAGATCCAGTAGAAGAATCCCCCCTTTGGTTTTTGCCAGTAGACCCTTTCGGCGGGCATGTATTTTAGCAGCGCAGCCTCCATTCCGTCTCTTTTATCCCTGTAGTGGCTAACTATACGGGGGAGGAAGGAGTCGAGGTGTCCCAGCCTGCAGTACTCCCATACTATCGCCTGAACCACAACGCTGGTGCAGGTGTCGGTGCCCTGCTTGAATACGGCCATTTTCCTTATGATCTCGCTGTTCCCCGCGCACCAGGCAACACGGGTACCAGGGGCAAGTATCTTCGAGAAGCTTGACGCGAAGACCACCAGTCCCTGTTCGTCCATGGAGAAGAGGGACTGGACCTCCTCCCCTTCGAACCTCACCCATCCGTAGGGGTCATCCTCGAGGATCATTATGCCGTAGGTGCTGGCGATCTCCAGGAGTCTCTTCCTTCTCTCCAGAGAGAGGTCGCAGCCAAGGGGGTTGTGGAAGTTGACAATGGTGTAAATGAATTTTATACGGTTCCCGGAGGCCAGTGCCCTTTCAATGAGATCCGGTAGAAGTTCCACCTTCATGCCTTCGCTGTCGCAGGGGACCGTCAGGAACCTGGCCCCGTGGTTGTACATGGTCCCTGTCGCTCCCAGGAAGGTCGGCTCCTCGCAGATGACCCAGTCCCCCCTGTCGAGAAGGGCCCAGCAGAGAAGATCGATAACCTGAGAAGATCCCGTGGTGATCAGCAGTTCTTCCGGAAGCAGCTTTCGCCCCATCTTGGGGGCGGTCCATTCCGCGAGGAATTCCTTGAGGGGAGGGTAACCCTCTGTCGTGCCGTACTGAAGAATATCCTTCCCCTCCCTGGAGATTATCGAGGCGGCCTGCTGGAATTGCTCTACAGGGAAGATGTCCGGATCGGGCATCCCCCCGGCGAAGGATATCATCCCCGGCTTTCTAACAAGATGCAGCATCTCCCGGATGGGGGAGGGTCTGATGCTCTTCGCCGAAAGACTGTAAAGATTGTCAAGTATGTCCTCCACTCCCTGCACCTCCCGTCAAGGTAAGGGGAAGGGGTCATGGACCTTATCCCCATCGGTATTGTATATCATTATTCGCTTCCTACCTCTTCTCTCCGCTGATCCTTTCAGTGGTCTCCCTGATATGGACCAGGCGACGCTCCGTCGGGGGGTGGGAGTTAAAACCGCTCGGTGTGGTCTTGAATCCGGCCCCGACCATGCTCTGAAAGGCATTGAAAAGTCCCCAAGGGTCGTAACCCGCCTTTGCTGCCAAAGCCACTCCGTAGTCGTCGGCGGCTATCTCCTGCTCCCTGCTGAACCCGGCTTCGGCGAGCACCATCCCTGTGCCCACCACATCAATGCCGCCCAGCTTCTTTTCTCCCATTGCTTTGTAGAGTAGCATCCAGAGAAGGTTTCTCTTGATGGTGTCGTCGTAGTGGCCCAGTTTGATATGCCCTATCTCATGGGCCAGTACTCCGGCCAGTTCATCGGGGGATCTGAGGGTCTGAAGAAGACCGGTCGTGACATGAACGGAGTATCTGTTCATGCTGAATGAGACCCATGCGTTGGGTTCCTCCTTCTCCTCAATGTTCACGGCTCCGGCGTCATCCAGTGAAGCCGTCGAGGTAAGGTCGCGCCATATGCTGTCCAGTGTCTCCGGGGCCAGTGCCGCATCGCAGGGAACAGCGACCGCTGCCAGGAACATGAGAAGAAGCAATGGGAAAGCGGACTTTCTGATCAGGGGGCATACCTCCCTTCGGTTTGCCTCCGACCATTCTGCAGCTGGACGGCTGCAGAAAGAAAGGGCCAAATGGCTTATTATATTATTCAGCAAGAGAGGGGAAAAAGGCAAGGGAGGCTTCGCCTTCCATGGGGAGGTCCCTTGGTGAGGGGGGAACAGCGCTGATGGAAAGACTGGATATCCTGAAAGGTTTGGCGGTGGAGAACGGGACGAAAATTGTGCTTCTAGTCATGGATGGACTGGGAGGACTTCCGGGACCTGGAGGCGAGACGGAGCTGGAGGCAGCTTCCACTCCTAATCTTGACCTTCTGGCCTCCCGTTCGGACACGGGTCTTCTCGAGATGGTCGATACGGGGATCACCCCCGGGAGTGGACCCGGGCACCTCGGTCTGTTTGGCTACGATCCTCTCAAGTACCAGATAGGCAGGGGGATCCTGGAGGCGATAGGTGTAGGTGTCGAGGTCAATCCCGGGGAGATCTGTGCAAGGGGGAATCTTTGTACCTGGGGTGAAGGGGACCTTGTCCTCGACCGAAGAGCGGGCCGGGTGGACACGGAGACCAGCTCCAGGATAGTCTGCAAACTCTCTGAAAAGATCAGGAGTATCGACGGATACGGGGTAAGATTCTACCCCGGTATCGAGCATCGTTTCGTCGTTGTCCTTTCAGGAGAGGATCTAAACGACCAGGTCAGCGACGCCGACCCACAGGTCGATGGAAGGCCCATGGTTTGGAGCAGGCCGCTGGCACCCGGTGCCGAGAAGACAGCTCTTCTGATAAACGGCCTTATACGGAAGGTAAGGGAAACACTTTCCGATGAGCTCAAGGCCAACGGGTGCCTCCTCAGGGGAGTATCGGGAACCCCGGGTATACCTCTTATGCCTGACCTTTACCGCTTCCGCCCCGCGGCGATAGCTACATACCCGATGTACAAGGGACTTGCAAGGATTGTGGGCATGGAGATACTTCCTGCGGGTAAGACCATAGAGGGGCTCTTCCAGGCCCTGAGGGCGAACTGGGCGGCTTTCGATTTCTTTTTCGTTCATGTAAAATACACCGACAGTCGGGGTGAGGATGGCGACTTCGATTCCAAACGGGAGGTCATTGAGAAAGTCGACAGCCTGGTCCCCGAGGTCCTCGACCTCGGGCCTGATGTTCTAGCCGTTACTGGCGACCACAGCACTCCCAGCATTATGGCATCCCATTCCTGGCACCCTTCGCCCTTTTTGCTGGCAAGCAGCCTTGTAAGGCCCGACGGGTCTACCTCCTTCGGCGAGCGGAACTGCGCAAGGGGGAGCCTTGGGATCATACCGGCCCACAAGTTAATGGGGCTTCTGCTCGCCCATGCGGGGAGGCTTTCGAAGTACGGGGCCTGATCTTCCTTGTTCAATCTCGATGGATCATCAGGTGCAGCGATCCTGGGCGGGGCCCGACAACGCCCGGACGAGGTCAGTCGTTATAGCCTTCAAATGGGGGGATAGTCTTGTCAGATATGGTTCCGGCCACCACTTCACAGCTCCGTGGTCTTGTTCCCGGTGAACGTTTCAAGATCATGGGTGTTCTTCAGCAGATAAAGTCTAGATCGGACAAGAACAAAAGGCCCTTCTGGGAGGTCGTTCTTGTGGACTCCGAGGGATCAGTAGAGGCAAAGGTCTGGTCCGATGGAAAATGGTGGGACGCAAGGGCCGGGGAGCGGTTGCCGATGGAGCCGTCCTCGCCGGAGATGCCCGGCGCCTTCCTCAACGTTCCCGTAGGAGCCATCGGAACCGTGTCGGAGTTCAGGGGCAGACAGCAGTTCCAGTTCTCCGAGCTCTTTCTGCTGGATCCAGAGAAGTTCCCCATTGGCGGATTCATCCAGTCCTCTCCGGTCCCCGTGGAAGAAATGGAGGATGAGTTCAGGTCCATGATAGAGAGCTGCCGCCCCGAGGTAAGGGGGTTCCTGGAAAAGGTCTTCCAGGGGGAGACATGGAAGAAGTTCCGGGAGATGCCCGCTGCCGTCACTCATCATCATGCCTATGTACATGGACTTCTCGAGCACACCTTGGCCGTCACCAGGAGCGCGAGGGCTCTCGCCCGGTCATACAACGGTTCCGGAGTCGACATCGACCTTGACGTGGTGACAGCGGGAGGGCTTTTGCACGATATCGGCAAGATAGACTCCTACAGGCTGGACCCCTTTCCATCCATGACAATACCAGGGACAGTCATCGATCATATAGCTCTGGGGTTCACCCGCTTTTCTCGTATGGCCAGGGAATATGGCCTGGACGAGGAACTCGAGACGGCCCTGGGGCATATCCTTGTGAGCCATCACGGCCGGAAGGAGTACGGGTCGCCAGTACTTCCGGCAACCCCCGAGGCCATGGTCGTCTCCTCGGCGGACGAGCTCAACTTTATTATGTTCTGTTGGGAGACCTTTCCCGAGAGCGGAAACGCGGAACCATCCATATCGGACTTCCACCCCTCTGTGGGCAGAAGGTTCTGGAGACCAGGACCCAGGAAAGTTGAGGAATGATCTATATGGGACAGGATTTTCGGGTATCAGCGCATGATGACGGCAGAAGGATCGACAGGATAATCAGGAAGAAGTGGCCCGATCTCCCGCTGAGTGCGATCATGCGATCCTTCAGGAAGGGTATGGTGAAGGTCGACGGACGCCGGGTCGATTTCTCATCCCGAGTGGCCTCAGGGAACTGCGTCTCTGTCCCCTGGGACGATCCGGAGGCTGGGATCGGAAAGGATGCTCTTGCCCGGTTCCGGGACTCCAGACCGGAGATAGAGATAATATATGCCGATAACGATATCTGCATTGTCAACAAGCCCTGGAACCTGCTTTCGCAACCTGATACTGCCGGCGGAGAGAGCGTTATCTCCAGGACGGCTGCCGCTCTCGACTGGAAAGACACTACCTTCATGCCAACGCCGGTACACAGGCTCGACAGGAATACTTCAGGGGCCATGGTGCTGGCCCTTAACGGGGTCGCACTGAGAGGGCTCCACGAGGCATGGCGGCGGGATGGTGTCCGCAAGACTTACCTTGCACTGGTCTCTGGAGAAACGCCTGACCAGGGTCGGATAGACTCACCCCTGCTCAAGACCGGAGAGGAGAACATCGTGGGGGTCGACACCGACAGGGGGAGATATGCCCTGACCAGGTTCGAGAAGATCAATGGTGACCCTTCTCTCTCACTGCTTCTCGTGGAGCTGCTCACCGGACGTTCGCACCAGGCTAGGGTCCACCTTGCTTCCATTGGTCACCCCCTTATCGGGGATATAAAGTACGGCGACCGAAAAGTGAATGCCGAATGGAGGCTTCTGGGCGTCCAAAGACCAATGCTTCACTCCAGGAGCATCGAGTTCCGGTCCCTTCCTGACCCCCTGGGCCATCTCGCCGGGAAAAGATTCCTTGCCGTTCCTCCTTCAGATTTCATGGATATACTTTCGGGGAGGGGTTGGCGTTTATACAACCGTGGGGTATAATGAATGTGCTATTCGAAGACAAAACTCTATGGGGGGATCGGGTATGAGCGAAAGAAAACTGAAGCTGGAGATCAGCGACAAAGCGAAAACCAAGATCGAGTCAATGGGTAATGAGGGGTATGTTATCGTGAGACGTCTGGGGGGAGGTTGAGCCGCACGTTATGCAGCTCTCGTTGAGAGCGGGAAGCCCCCTGTAGATAGCGGATACATCAAGCTTGCCGACCAGGGCATCACTATTTGGGTCCCTGAGGATATGGATTTTTCAGATGACCTCGTGAGAGTTGAACAGACGGGATTCCTCTGGTCCGCCAACTTGGAGGTAATGACCGCTCTGGGTATCCGGAGCGGAGGG
>LDZU01006179.1_pt1 | contig 26842 bp, 33 predicted proteins | sample 615531 | NCBI WGS metagenome assembly LDZU01 (sample SAMN03408293, study PRJNA278302) | terrestrial metagenome | isolation source: oil reservoir sample SB2 | place: USA: Alaska, North Slope, Schrader Bluff formation | collected 2011-09 | reverse complement strand
AGGAATCTTCGAGATTTCTTTTTTTGCAATGAAAGCGATTCTGTCGTATATATAACCTGGGACAAGAGGGATGTCGAGAACACTCTGATGATTGCACACTATCACCATAGGGCCCCTTTCGGGCACATTCTCGATGCCTTTGACTTGCACTTTGCAGAAAAGAGTTCTGAATACATTACGTCCGAATCTTCCCACTTCTCTACTAATGAATTCTTTGGCAGCTTCTTCCCCCCTCTTCTTCCGGAGCACTTTACCCACGAGGAGAACCAGTCCCCCGTAAATCATCACGTATAAAACGAAAAACACTGCTCCAATAACTGTGATGAGGAAATCTCTGATGGTCATAAGGTAGCGAATGAATCTCATCCATCACACCTCGGATTCGGGAACAAGCTCTCTGCTGACTTTTCCCAAGGCATCGTCCGTTAGCTCTCTGGTATTCAGTCTCTCCTCTGCTCTTTCAATGAGTTCTTTGCTTGCCCAGGTTGAAGGCTCAAGAGGGGAGAATACAGTACAACTGTCTTCGTAGGGAAGAATTGACGTGTTGTATGTATTATACTTCTTTGCGCATTCGATTGTCTCTAGCTTGTCAAAACATACGAGAGGCCTGATCACAAGGATAGAGGAAGACTGGTCGATTACAGAGAGGTTTCTTATGGTCTGACTGGCTACCTGTCCAACAGACTCACCAGTGACAAGCAACTCTGCGCCCTCTGCTTCAGCCAGGCTCGAGGCGATTCTCATCATCAATCTACGCTGAATCAGCAAGCTCAACTTGTCTGGGACACATTTCTTAATAGTGAGCTGACACTCTGTGAAAGGCACGTTGAACAACTCGATTTCTCTCCTATCAGAGTAGGATGCAAGAATGCCCGCGAGTTTTCTTACCTTATCAAGAGAGCGACTCCCCGTGTAGGGCGGACTCGAGAAATGCACGGCAATCAATGTGATTCCTCGTTTCATGGCCAGGCACCCTGCGACAGGACTATCAATTCCTCCTGACAAAAGCAAAGCACCTTTTCCACTTATTCCAGTTGGAAGACCACCAGGTCCGTGAATCTTCCCGGGAAATACGTAGACACCGTCACTTCTAACTTCTATTCCGATAACAAAGTCAGGATTTCTTACGTTGACTTGTAGTTGTGGGAGTGCCTTCAGAATGCGTTCGCCGATAATCGCACTGAGTTCCATACTCTTAACGGGAAACTTCTTGTACTCTCTCTTTGTTGAGACTTTGAAGGTGGTATTGCCAGAACTGAGTAACTCTTTTGCAGTGTGTATACTGGTTTCCGATATGTTCTCTATGTCGTAGTCAGTAACTTGAGCGATGCTGTAATTCTGAATTCCGAAAACTCTGCTCAGTTTCCTCTGTACATGATCACGCAGCTTCCTGTCAAGATTGACTATTATCCTCCCGCGTCGCCTCGAGACTCGACTGTCTGGAAGAGCAGTCCTTATATTTTCTACAAGCTGCTTCTCAAATGTACCTCTGTTCTTTCCTTTAAGAGCAATCTCATTGTAACGGACAACTGCAATCGATTCCAATCCATTCTCTCCCCGTAAAGACCAGTGGTATAATTGCTTGAAGATTGGGGGTGTTTTTATGAGAACTATCATATTGATTGCCACAGTTATTCTTGCTGGTCTCACACTTTGTGCTCTTGACTATGATAACATCTACAACGAATTCGTGGAAATCCGTTCAGAAGAGAGCCTTGAGAGAATGGAGACATTCATTGACTTGCTTTCTGAGTTTCCGGATATCAACAATGACGCAAGATTTTTGACGCTTCTTGCTGATTCACACAGGGAGTATGCGAACTGGGCAGCGGACGACAAAAAACGGACCCACTACGAAACGGCAAGATCTCTTGCAGAAAAGGCCATTGAAGTCGATCCTGACTATGGTTATGCATATTACGTCGCTGGAGCTTCCATAGGTCAGCTGGCTCAATTTGTCAGTATCATAAAGTCAATATTCATGCTGGGGGATTTTGACGACTATATTGAGACCGCCATGCAGATGATCCCCGATAATCATTTCCCATTTCTTGCAATGGGAATGCGGTACAGAGATACACCCTGGCCATATCGTAACTATAAGAGATCTGAAGAGCTTATTCTCAAGGCAATAGAGAAGAATCCTTACTACATTAACAACTACACCGAGCTGGCTGAGCTCTACATAAAGATAAAGGATAGCGATAAAGCTGCAGAAGCATATTTGAAGGTTCTCGAACTGGAATTGCAACCTGAATGGATAGCACAGGGAAAGCAGGCAAAACAAGATGCAGAAGCCTGGCTCAGGGAGAACGGTTATCTGAATTAACGTGCCCTATTTACTCATATACTCAGTTGCATTTGGATGGATATCACATTCTGCCGGTTACGCTGTTGTAAGTGCCATCATCATCTCGAGTATGCTGGTTCTTGGTTCCGTTCTCGGCGAAAAAGACACCAGGCTTCTTCAGCTTCACGGGCTAACGCTCGTCTTGATGACTGCGTTGACTGTGATTGGCGGCTTCGGAACACGTGATATTGCATCTCTGCAAATCGAGAGCATCTTTCTTGCCACAAGTTATTTGCTTCTGGGGATCCATGGTATCACCCGCGATTTCGAAAGACTATCTCTGTTATTCCTCACGCTCTTCTGGGGGGGTGTTGCCGCAGGATTGAGTCATGCGGCAAACGAGAAACTCGGTGCAGGAGGCATTGTTCTGTCCATTGTTCTAATGTGCGGTGTTGCCTTTCAGGATCTGAGAAAGACTCGTCGAATTCTTCGAAATGTCAGGAAAGATGAAAAAAATACTTTAGGGGGAGTGTAAATGCCTGGGAGAATCAAAGTAGGCGTCATACAGACATCACCTATACCTGGTGAAGCCGGAGAGAATCTTGAACAGGCACTTACCAGCGCTGAAATGCTATCTGATAAAGGTGTAGATGTAGTAGTGCTGCCTGAAATGTTCAATTCAGGCTATGGTGTTGATTTGCATGCACTAGAAGCTGCAGAGGAGTCTTATGAGGAGACTATCGAGATTCTTTCTGTGCTTGCGGATGATCGAGAGTTGATGATTGTTGGTGGAATTGCCAGGAAAGTTGAGGAGAAGTGGTTTAACTCGGTTGTAGTGATAAGGCCTTTCGTTGAGCCCATCTATTACAACAAGACACATCTCTTCAGGGACGAAAAGAATGTATTTACCCCTGGAGACAGTTTCGTGGTCTTTGAATATTCCGGGATAAAGTTCGGAATTCTAATGTGTTTTGAAATTGGCTTTCCCGAAGTATCAAGATACCTCTGTCAGAAAGGCTCGGAAGTCATAATATCAGTTTTTGCCTTTGGGAAGGAAAGGGCAAGGATTTATGAAACCGCAACTATAGCACGATCAATAGAGAATGGGACATTTCTGGTTGCCTCAAGTCAGACAGGAAGACCAGGGAAAACGGAATTCACAGGGTCTAGTCGAGTAGTAGCCCCTTCAGGCGAGCTCCTGGCTGATGCCGGAACTGCTGAGGGTTTCATCGTCACCGAACTGAATACTTCTCTTGTGAAGCGGTATCGTTATGTTGAAGGAGGGGACTCGAATGGTTACTACTCCAACCTCAGACCAGAGCTATACGTGCGTTAGGTTTGTTGACAGGTATTTCCTCATAAGATAGAATATGACAGGCTGGGCCGTTAGCTCAGTAGGCAGAGCGGCTGATTCTTAATCAGTAGGTTGCAGGTTCGACTCCTGCACGGCCCACCAGAATAAGTGGAGTAAAGCTCCCACCCCCAGCCCAGGCTAAGGGGTCAATACGATAGTGTGTATTGGCAGGCGGGTGGTCTGCCATTTTTCATGAGAGGTGATGAGTATTTCTCGAAAAACAGCTTCAGTTCCCAGGAACGAAGAGATCACTGCAAGAAGTGTAAGAGTGATTGATGAGGACGGTTCTCAGCTTGGTGTCATGCCCACAAGAGAGGCAGTCAAGCTGGCTCAGGAGAAGGAATTAGATCTTGTGCTGGTTGCACCAAACTCAAATCCCCCGGTTACCAGAATAATGGACTATGGAAAATTCAAGTATCATAAAGATCGGAAGGATCGAGAAGCAAAGAAGAAGGCGAAGCAAACACAACTGAAGCAGATGAAATTCAGGATTAAGATTGACGAGCATGATTTCCAGACAAAGGTAGGAAGAATCAGAGACTTTCTGGAAAAGGGAAGCAAAGTCAGGGTTGTCATCATGTTTAGGGGTCGAGAAATCGTCTTTGCCGAAAAGGGTGAAGAAATCCTGAATCGAGTAGCGGCTGAACTGGAAGAGATATCAGATGTTGACCGCAGCCCGAAACTGGAAGGTCGAGACATGTGGATGCTTCTGAAGCCGAAGGCGTAATGGGAGGTTTTAGAATGAGCAGAAGTAAGTTCAAGACACACAAAGCCAGCGCGAAGAGATTCAAGGTTACTGGTAGTGGAAAGATTGTAAGACAGCATTCCGGGACAGGACACAATACCGGGAAAAAGAGAGAAAACAATAGACGTGAAGCCAGAAAGTGGGAGACTATCGAGGGTGGTTATGTAAAGAAGGCTAAGAGGAGCCTGGGGCTTTAACGTCGAACACGATATTATATGAGGTGGTTTAGATGAGAGTTAAAGGTTCACAGATCGCTAAGAACAAGAGGAAGAAGTATCTCCGTGCCGCAAAAGGTTACAGGGGAGCGTTGAGCAGGAGATATCGACTTGCCAAACAGTACTATCTGAGATCTGGTGTCTATGCCTATGTGGGCAGGAAACAGAGGAAGAGAGATTTCAGGAAATTATGGATAACCAGGATCAATGCTGGCGCTAGATTAGCGGGCTCCAGGTACAATGAGCTTATTCACGGATTGAAGATTGCCGGTGTCAACATAAACAGGAAGATGCTTGCAGATCTTGCTGTAAATGATTTTGAGACCTTTAAAGGCTACGTAGAAGTAGCCAGGTCGGCGTTAAATGGAAACTGAGGGGGGATAAGCCCCCTTTTTTTGTACCTGAGACGAGGAGGAATACCATGGAGTTCAGTATGAAGAGAATTGGTAGTATGACGTTTCACGCGCGTACACCCAGTGGTCATGATGTGATTGTAGACACAAAACGGGAGTTCGGAGGCAACGAATGCGCAGCTACTCCGATGGAACTCGTGCTGGTTGCCTTAATGGGATGTACGTCCATGGATGTGGTTTCAATACTGGAAAAAATGAAGGTCGAGGGCTACAACATGGAAGTTGTTGTAGAAAGCGAGAAAGCCGAACAACATCCAAAAGCATATACCAGCATAGAATTAACCTATAGATTCAGAGGAGAAGACCTCCCCAAGGAGAAAATAATGAAGGCAGTCAATCTTTCTCAGGATAAGTATTGTTCTGTATCTGCAATGCTGGGCAAGGCCGTAAGTATGTCGTATAAGGTTGTCGTTGGGGATGAAGAGATTTGAACAGAGAAGATCAGAAACATGATTTGGAAGAACAGTCTGAGAATCTGGCTGGAATCACTCACAGAATACTCGTGATGTCTGGAAAAGGTGGGGTAGGAAAGTCCACTGTGGCTGTTAATCTGGCTTGCGCACTGGTCGACGAAGGGTTCAAGGTAGGTGTGCTTGACATCGACATCCACGGCCCAAACGTGTCCAAAATGATAGGTCAGAAGAAGCGACCGATGGTTGTCGAGGAACAGATTCTTCCGGCAGAAGTAATGCCGAACATGAAATCAATATCTATTGCTGATTTCACGGATCTGGACAGTCCGATAGTCTGGAGAGGTCCTTTGAAGGCAAATGCAATAAGACAACTTGTTAATCAGACGTCATGGGGGCAACTCGACTTTCTCATAGTGGACGCTCCTCCAGGCACCGGTGATGAACCCCTAACGGTCTCTCAGATCATTACTGGTCTCCGTTCAATCGTTGTTACTACACCACAGGAAGTGGCGAAAGTAGACGTTATAAGGGCACTGAACTTTGTGCAGAAACTCGGAGTAGCCCCTATAGGACTTGTCGAGAACATGTCTCATATGAAGTGTCCGGAGTGCGGCAAGATAATCAGCCTATTCGGTGGCAACGCGGGGGAAGACCTTTCGAGGAGCTTCAGTATCCCTTTACTTGCCAGGATCCCATTTGATCCGCAGGTCGCTATTCTTGCGGATGAAGGGAGAACTATTTCATCGTATATGAGAGGCTCTGAGCTCGAGAAGGCATACAGATCACTATCTTCACGGGTCCAGGAGGAGTTGATGTCTCAGTGAGCAGGAGTCTTAATACTATTACGATGAGATGGGATGGAAGGAGCTTATGGCTCCTGGATCAGCGAAAACTGCCCGGCGAGATTTCTTACATTCAGTGTTCTGATTTCCTTGCAGTTAGTAAAGCTATTTCAGACATGATAGTGCGGGGTGCCCCTGCAATCGGTGCAGCAGCTGCTTTTGGATATCTCCTTGGAGCAATCGAGGTTTCGAAAACCGCCAGAGATAATGTATCAGAAGCTATGAGACAGGTTGAAGATACACTTGCTTCAAGCAGACCAACCGCAGTTAACCTTTTCTGGGCACTTGATCGCATGCACAAGTGTTTTGATAAGTCTTTCGATGCGTCTGATTTGATCAGATCACTGGAGTCTGAAGCTCTCTCAATTGCCGAGGAGGACATCAGTACAAACAAGCGGATCGGGGTACTGGGTGCTTCTCTCTTACGAAACAACATGAGGATAATCACTCACTGTAATGCAGGCGCTCTTGCAACAGTTGATTATGGTACTGCTCTGGGAGTTATTCGAGCTGCTCATGAGCAGGGAAAGAAGGTCCATGTCTTCGTTGATGAGACGCGCCCATATCTGCAGGGAGCTCGGCTGACTTCATGGGAACTGATGAACGCTGGCATAAGCTGTACATTGATTACAGACAATATGGCAGGTTGGGTAATGAAGAGTAAAGGAATCGATGTTGTTATAGTTGGGGCAGACAGAATCGCAGCAAATGGGGACACTGCCAACAAGGTTGGCAGCTATTCTTTGGCAATTCTTGCTTCGCATCATGGAATACCATTCTATGTGGTCGCACCATCTTCAACGCTGGACAGCAAATTGGATTCTGGAAAGGATATACCGATTGAAGAACGTTCACATGACGAGATCACACACATCTCCGGTGTCCGGATAGCACCAGAAAACGTGAACTGCTTTAATCCAGCATTCGATGTGGTTCCTGCTGAGCTAATCACAGCGATTATTACAGAACATGCAGTGAATTATCCGCCTTATGACTTTCGAACTCACCCAGGGCATTAACGCAAGAGAAGGAGCGGAAGGGTGAGCCTTGCTCTCATAGATTCATCAAGAGAAATCAGACTCTTAAATTCAAGAGAGCCCGAAAGTATTCTTCTGAATGGTCGCAAGATAGGCTTTGTTGCTGAAAGAAAGAGAAGAGGATCTCTTCTTCACGTTGACGAGGATCTTACTCCTTGTGATCTGGTCGAATACGTTGAAGGAGGAGAGAGACTGCCTGCTTACCCAGCGGGCATTCTTGACACGGAAAAGTATCAGTACCGTGGGCCTTTGGGGTTCGATTTTAACGAAGGACTCGTCGACTTCCGAGTGTGGGCCCCTGGCCATCAGTTACTCTTTGTCGAAATCTACAACACCCATGATCTTCGGACCCCCTTATCTGTTGAAAGAATGGAACCAAGAGATAATGGTGTGTGGAGTTGCAGAGTTACGGGCAAGCTCAAAGGGAAGGCTTACAGGTATAGGATAGAGCGCGGTGGTGTCTCCAAAACCACTCCAGATCCTTATGCACCTTCAGCAATCTGCAATGGGAATTACTCAGTGATTGTCGATCTTGCTGATCAGGAACCTGAAGGATGGAACCAGGATCACGGTCCTTATATCAACTCTGTCACCGATGCTATCATCTATGAGATGCATGTGGGAGATTTCTCGTCTTCATGGACTTCTGACCACTTTCACAAAACCAAGTACATCTCCTTCTGCGAAACAGACAGGAAGAACACTCTTTGCGGGTATGCAGGTATTGATTACATTCGAAAACTGGGAATTACTCATCTTCATTTGCTCCCATTTCAGGATTTTTCCAGTGTTGATGAGTTAGATCCCTCGTATAATTGGGGTTATGATCCGGAGCTACACAATGTTCCTGAAGGAAGCTACTCAGTCAACCCGCTTTCGGGCGAGAGCAGGATTTTCGAAGTAAGACAGATGGTGAAGGCGCTTCATGATGCTGGTATCGGTGTCATCATGGATGTTGTCTACAATCATACATTCAGGATTGATTTTCCATTTCACAAGCTTGTACCATACTACTTCCACAGACTGAATGAAAGAGGCGGGTTCTCAAACGGTTCTGGAACAGGTAACGAGCTCTGCACAGAGAGATTCATGGTGAGAAGGTATGTTATGGATTCACTGCTTCACTGGTTGAGGAACTATCATATAGATGGATTCCGGTTTGATCTCATGGCCCTTCTTGGAATCCCTACTTTGACAGAGATTGAGACGGTGCTGAAGAGAGAACGCAAAGACGTGATTCTCTATGGAGAACCCTGGATGGCGGCGAGTTCTTCCATGAGAGATCATCCGTTCGTAAAAGGTGACCAAAGAGGAACATCCATATCGGTATTCAATGATGATTTCAGAGATGCTATTAAAGGACGGCCTGATGACAGCTCGAAAGGATTTGTATCTGGTAAGAGTGGCCTGGAAAGAATAATCTGTGCTGGTATTGCGGGTTCTGTAGATTATTCTGCGGGGATATCTGGATTCACTGATGAACCCACTGAGACGATCAATTATTGCTCCAGTCACGACAACCTAACTCTTTGGGATAAGCTCTTCAAGATCTCTTCAAAGGATTCTTTTGAGAAACGCAGAAGAATGGCCTTGTTGGCCCTTTCAATAGTATTAACCTCGCAAGGCGCGCCTTTCATGCATGGAGGTTCGGAGTTTCTTCGGACGAAACTTATGGAGAGAGACAGTTACAAGTCCTCAGAAGTCATTAATGAAATCAACTACAACAGGAGTTCCTTCTACAGTGAGAGCACTGGTTACGTGAGAGAACTGATAAGATTGAGAAAGCGAGAAGAACTCTTCAGGCTGAGAAAATCTGCGGATGTCCGAAAAAAGCTAAGTTTCGTTCATGCCGCAGACAATCTGGTTGTCTTCTGCTTGACGGATTCGACTCGTAGTTATACGGTGATGCATAATGCTTCCCCAAACGGGCGTCACTATGGAACAGATGGTTTGTGGAATGTGCTTGTTCATGATACAAAGGCGGATCTGAACGGTCTATTTGAAGTTAACAGTAATCTGGCCGTAGAACCATTCTCAACCACAATCGCTTTGAGGCGATGAAAGCGAGGTTTGGTTATGTGGGAAGAACTAAGAATCGAGGACCACGAAGTCTTCGAGATCATGCAGAAGGAATTGCGCCGACAGGAAACAGGGCTGGAGCTTATTGCCTCTGAGAACTTCGTCTCGCCTGCCGTGATGCAGATGATGGGGTCTGTACTGACCAATAAGTATGCAGAAGGCTACCCGGGGAAAAGGTACTACGGAGGCTGTGTTCATGTTGATGAAGTGGAAAGGCTTGCTATAAGCCGTGCGAAGAGGTTGTTTGACGTTGAGTATGTAAATGTTCAACCGCACTCCGGCTCTCAGGCGAATATGGCTGCTTTCCTGGCCGTTGCTTCACCAGGTGATACGATCATGGGTATGTCACTGAGTCACGGGGGTCATCTAACGCACGGTTCACCCGTGAATTTCTCGGGAAGGCTCTTCAAGGCTGTATCCTATGGAGTTGACACTGAAACAGAGACAATTGACTACTCTCAGCTCGAAAAGCTTTCGCTGGAAGTGAGGCCGAAGATAATCATCGCAGGAGGCAGTGCTTACTCGAGAACGATTGATTTCAAGAGATTCAGAGAGATTGCTGACGGTGTTGGGGCCTTTCTCATTGTTGATATGGCGCACTTTGCAGGACTTGTAGCCGCTGGGCTTTTCCCAAATCCGGTGGATCATGCTCATATAGTTACTTCCACGACGCACAAAACCCTCAGAGGACCAAGGGGTGGCATGATCATCACTAATGATGAAGAACTGGCCGAAAAAGTCAACAAGAACATCTTCCCAGGAATACAGGGAGGACCGCTGATGCACGTTATCGCGGCAAAGGCAGTGGCTTTTGGAGAGGCCCTGAGAGATGAATTCAAGTTATATCAGGAGCGTGTTCTGGATAATGCGAAGGCCCTTGCCGGGAGTCTTGGCAAAGTTGGCTTGAGGATTGTGTCCGGTGGGACTGATACTCACCTGTTTCTGGTAGATCTTACTGAAAGCGGCGTTACAGGAAAAGCTGCCGAAAAAGCTCTTGAGAAAGCTGACATAACGGTGAATAAAAACACCATACCAAAAGAGACCCGTTCTCCATTTGTTACCAGCGGGATTCGCGTTGGAACTCCCGCAGTTACTACCCGCGGCATGGGGATTATGGAAATGGGCGAGATTGCAGCGATGATGGCAAGAGTAATAGGAGCGATAGAAGACCAGAAAGGCACGGTCAACGAAAGGTTGCTCAGTGAGGTACGGTCGCAAGTGAACGAACTAACGCGCCGATTCCCTCTCTATAAGAGATTCATTAAGGAGGCAGTTAATGATGCATGAGATGCTGACGGTTGTGAATCATCCTCTTGTTCTTCATAAGCTTTCCATAATGAGAAATAGGGAAACAGGTCCGAAAGAATTCAGAGAATTGCTCAAAGAGATCACGCTGCTTCTGACATATGAGGCCACAACACATATAAACACCTACGAAGTAGAAATTGAGACACCACTGGCAAAGATGAAGGGTAAGATGATTGAGGATAAGAAGGTCTCGGTTGTTCCAATACTCAGAGCAGGTCTGGGGATGGTTGATGGCGTTCTTTCTCTGATGCCAAATGCGGCAGTCGGCTTCATCGGAATTTACAGAGATCCGATTACGATACGACCAGTCGAGTACTACGGAAAGCTCCCACCCCTGAACGAAAATGAGGTCTTCATTCTCGATCCGATGCTAGCCACAGGAGTCTCTTCAAACAGGGCTATTGATATCGTTAAGAATGCAGGGGGCAAAAACATAAGTCTTATGTGTATTATCTGTGCTCCAGAAGGTATTGATATGATCTCCAGACATCATCCTGATATCAAGATATTTACCGCATCTGTTGATGAAAGGCTTGATGAGAAATCATATATCATTCCTGGTCTGGGTGATGCTGGTGATAGGCTTTACAAGACCCGATAAACCCTCCAATATCCTTGTTGTTGGCGGACTGCTCCAGGACATCGAGGTAACAGGTTCGGGTCATTTATCGGAAGTATCCTATATACCAGGAGGATCAGGACATAATGTGGCGAGCATACTTTCGACTCTTGGCCACAGTGTGTATTTTGTTTCAGTTGCACCCTTTAATCTGGTTAAGCACTTGAAGCACTTCTCTTACTCTTTAATTCCGATTTCTAGGTGTTCAAGAGAAGGTAGAATGTTGTATCGTGAAGATCTCAGTGTCATTGGTGTTCAGAGGCCCTACCATAAGGGATTATCAGAAAGAATGTGTAGTGTTCTTGCGAGATCGGTATTTGATCTACTATATGTGACCCTCGAGCTGGATAACTCTCTTCTGGAGCTCGCAGCCAGGATTGACAGAAGCATTGGTGTGATCGATATCAAGCCGTCGTTTAGAATCAACGAGGTCATACATTATCTCGGATCGTATGATGCAATAATCGCTAATCAAGAAGAACAGAGACAACTTGGTGAATTTGATTCTCAGAAACTTGTACGCATGAGAGCGGAAAATGGTGTTGTTTTTCGTGGAAAGGAATATGCTTTTGAGCGGTCTGGAAGAAACAAACTCGGATGCGGTGATATCCTTGGTGCATTTATGAGCAACGAACTACTCAACGACAAGGATCTGACAGAAGCTGTTGTCACGGCAACGTCAATAGCCTCGGATTATGCAAGAAAATCGCACACTCTTGAGGAATACATCGCTTCCTTGCCAAGAAGAACCTCATGACGTGAATTGAGTTTCGGGAGGTGCTCAAATGTCGGGAAAACTCACTTCAATAGTTGGACCCATGTACTCTGGAAAAACGTCTGCGCTTCTATCACTCGTGGAAATTTATGAACTTGGCAGGAAAAAGGTAGTTGTCTTCAAGCCAGAGATTGATCAGAGATATTCTGCAGAGTTTGTAGTTTCTCATTCAGGGATGAAGACAAGAGCTTTCCTGGTCAAGGATTCTGATGCTCTTAAGAAAAGGCTTGGTCAGCTGAATGGTAGTATTGTTCACGCTGTCTTTATCGATGAGGTACATTTTCTTGATGAAGGTATTATTGATGTGGTAAAAGGTATCATTGATCAGAACATAGACGTCTTCTGTGTGGGGATTGATATGAGTTACAGACAGAACCCGTTTCTTGTTACAGCCCAACTCATGGCAATTTCAGATGAAATCGTGAAAAAGAGAGCTGTATGTCATAATTGCGGGGAGTACAATGCAGTGCTGACTTATCGTACAACAGACGAGGTTGAAGGTGATATTGATGTTGGTGGAATGGAGAAATATGTCGCCGTCTGCAGAGATTGCTACAGAGTCCTCACCAGAAAGCGTGTTTGAAGTGTTCAGTTCCGGTATCGAGGAACGCTGATTATCTCATAAGGATTAACTTAAGGCGGTCAATTAAGTATACAGACCTCATAAACTAAACACTAAATTAATGAAAACCTCTTCTATTCTTGTTGAATTTCTTGAAATGTTCACTAATAAGGGTAGTAAGCATTGTATACTGTTCTGTTGTACGGAGGTGCGATTATGTTTGAATCGCTTCAGGAGAAGCTAGGTAGAGCATTCAGAATTCTTTCTGGGAAAGGAAGAATCACTGAAAAGAATATCGAAGAAGCAGTACGAATGGTCAAGCTCTCATTACTTGAAGCTGATGTAAATTACAAAGTGGTTAAGGAATTCATAAATAGGGTTCTTGAGAAAGCCGTTGGAGAGGAAGTGCTCAGAAGTTTTTCTCCTGATCAGCAGTTCATAAAGATTGTGCGCGATGAACTGATAAGCGTACTGGGCGAGAAGATCAGCAGGTTAGAATTACAAAGCAACCCCTCAAAGGTAGTTCTCGTGGGTTTGCAGGGAACAGGGAAAACAACCAGCTGCGCGAAGCTTGCCTATCGACTCAAATCGCAGGGTAAGAAGCCGCTACTTGTTGCTGCTGACGTCTACAGGCCGGCAGCCATAGATCAGCTTGAGCAACTCGGTAAGCAGATAGGGATTCCTGTTTGTTCAGGAGACAGGAAGAACCCGCTAGGGATAATAAGACAGGGAATTGAAGACGCCACACGAAACGTAAATGATGTTATTGTTTTCGATACAGCCGGAAGACTGCATGTCGATGAAGACATGATGTCAGAGGTAAGAGAGATCGTGAAAATCGTCAAACCGGATGAAGTACTCATGGTTGTTGACTCAATGATGGGTCAGGATGCGGTAACATCAGCGAATAAATTCAATGATGCTCTGGAGCTTTCGGGGTTCATTGTTACCAAACTGGATGGAGATGCACGTGGCGGAGTTATTCTGTCGATTCGTCACGTAACAGGCAAACCGGTGAAGTTTGTGGGAATATCCGAGAAAGTTGACGGGTTGGAAGTATTTCACCCCGATAGAGTAGCTGGCAGGATTCTTGGCATGGGCGATGTTCTCGGACTTGTCAATAAAATTCAGGAGAGAGTTGATGCAGACAAGGCCAAGGAGCTGGAAGAGAAATTCATGAAGAACAAGTTTGACCTGGAAGACTTTCTGGCTCAGCTGCAGGAGATCAAGAAGATGGGTTCAATTGCTGATCTTCTTGAAATGGTCCCCGGGGTTCCCAAAGATGTTGATGTCGGTGGCGGAGAGAAGAATATCGCGAAAACAGAAGCAATCATAAACTCAATGACGAAAGTTGAGAGAAGAAATCCAAGGGTAATTGACTACAGCCGGAAACAAAGAATTGCAAAAGGAAGCGGGACAACTGTGGTAGAGGTCAATAGAGTGTTGAAGTCTTTTGATCAGATGAAGGTAATGTTCAAGAAGATGGGGAAAAAGGGCAAACTCCTTAAAGAATTGAAAGGAATGCCGTTCTAGCATGAACTATACTCTTATGAGAATACACCTGGAGGTGCACTGACAAAATGGTACGAATAAGACTGACAAGAATGGGTAGAAGAAATCGTCCCTTCTACAGGGTAGTTGTTATGGATTCAAGGAGAAGAAGGGATGGTGCTTATATTGATTCGCTAGGTTTCTACGATCCCATAAAGGATCCAGCGATCATGAATATCAACGTGGAGAAGGCTGTTGAGTGGATACTCAAAGGCGCTCAGCCGACAGACACTGTAAGGTCGATTTTCAGCAAATTCGGAGTCATGAAAATGGTTCACGAAGCAAAGCTTGAGGCTAAGAAGAAGGACGAAGGGGAAAAGGAGCAGTCTTGAAAGTCAAGGATGTACTTGAACATATCCTCAAAGGCATAGTGAAGAAGCCTGAGTCTGTGAAAGTTAATGAGAGCATTGACGACGAAGGCAATACCGTGTTCGAAATCCATGTTGATGATGAAGACGTGGGACAGATCATAGGAAAAGACGGACGAACAATCAAGTCCATTAATGTGCTGCTGAATGCTCTGGCCGGGGCATCGGGGGGAAGCTTCATTCTCAAGGTCGTCAGGTGACGGAATGAACGAAGTGCCTTCTCCTGATTATGTTGCTGTTGGCAAGGTGATCAAACCTCATGGACTTGGTGGCACGTTGAAGGTCAAGCCCTTCATGGAAGCCGCTCTTTTTGTAGAAGGTCTGAGGAACTGCTATCTTTATCGATCTGAAGATCGTTATGTGCGAGAAGTCATTATTGAAGAGTTTTCAGATTCCGGAAAAGGATTAATAGTGAAATTCAGGGGTTTTGACCTCAGCACGGCAGAAGCGATGAGAGGTTGCTATTTGATAATCCATAAGAGCGACCTTCCGAAGATCAAGGACACAGAATACTATTTCTACCAACTCCTTGATGCAGAGGCCTTCACTGAAAACGGAAGCAGTATCGGAAAGGTAGTGGACATTATTGAAACGGGAGCCAACGATGTACTGGTTATCCAGAAAGGACGAGCGGGCTTAGACCTGCAGGAAGAGTTGATTCCCATGACAAGAGAACACGTGCTCAAGATTGATCGATCAAATTCATGTATTGTTGTCAAAACACTCGAGTATGAGGAAGATGGTACAGATGAAAATAAGCGTTCTCACGATCTTCCCTGAGATGGTTGAGTCCCTGGGAGACTGGGGTGTGCTTTCTAGGGCAGTAGATCAGAAGATCGTGGATCTCAAGATAGTGAACATCAGAGATTTCACCCGTGACAAGCACAGAATGACCGATGACTATCCTTTCGGTGGTGGAACCGGTTTGGTAATGAAAGCCGACCCCATTCTTGATGCTCTTGACTCTGTGCGTGGCAATAAGCGCGATTGTCATATCGTTCTGACGAGTCCATCAGGAGAAATCTTTAACAACGAGAAGGCAATTGAACTATCAGAATACTCTCATGTCGTTTTCGTCTGTGGCAGATACAAAGGCGTAGATGAAAGGGTAATGGAGATCATCGATGAAGAGCTCTCTATTGGAGATTTTGTTTTGAGTGGTGGGGAGCTGGCAGCTATGGTGATGATAGATGCCCTATCACGATTCGTGCCTGGTGTTGTTGGTGATATGGATTCTGTTATGTCGGACTCGTTCGCAAAGGGGTTTCTTGACCATCCGCATTACACTCGACCAAGGGAAGTAAGGAACAAGCGGGTGCCAGAAGTTATTGTAAGCGGTGATCACGAAAGGGTAGATCTGTTCAGGAGAAAAGAGAGCATACTCAAGACTGCGATAAGAAGGCCAGATCTCTTTCTTAAGGCCGAATTCACACTGAGTGACAAGAAGGCAGTACTGGAGCTGTTGCGCGAGAGGTCCCACGATGTTGAGTAATATCTACGTAGCCCTGATACACTACCCGGTTCTCGGTCGAAGGGGTGGAATCGTTTCGAGTTCTGTTACTAATCTAGATGTTCATGATATTGCTAGAACTTGCAGGACTTACAAAATAAAGGGCTATTTTGTTGTCACAAATCTCCCTGCACAGAGAGAGATTGTTGACAATGTACTGAATTACTGGCTGAATGAGTTTGGAAGGGAGTACAATCCAAGTCGTTCCGAGGCACTTGCTATTGTTGAGTCTGTATCGTACATTGAAGATATGATCGACAGAATAAGGACTATTGAAGGATGCGAACCAGAGCTTGTTTTCACATCTGCCAGGAGAGCTGAAACCAGTATCGGTTATAGCGGTCTGTCAGAAGCGATTATGGAAAACCCAGCGCCTCATGTGATTCTTTTTGGGACGAGCTGGGGGCTTCCTCAAGAAGTCAAAGACATTTGTGAACACGTGCTTGAACCAATCAGAGGACCATCAGATTTCAACCACCTTTCGGTACGTTCGGCAGTGGCAATTGTTCTTGACAGAATAATTGGTGAGATGATATAGGAGGTAAACAAATGGATCAGTACATTAGAGCACTTGAAAAGGAACACATGCGGGAGGATATTCCTGAATTGAGACCCGGCGATACTGTGAGAGTATATGTGAGAGTTCGCGAAGGAAATAAGGAGCGAACACAGACATTTGAGGGCTTCATAATCAGAATCAGGGGAAGCGGTACAGGAAGATCTTTTACCGTCAGAAGAGTAGGTGCTGCAGGGGTCGGGGTTGAGAGAGTCTTTCCTTTCAGCTGTCCATCCCTGGAAAAAGTCCAGGTTCTTCGGAGGGGAAAAGTCCGAAGGGCAAAGCTTTACTATTTGAGGGATGTAAAAGGGAAGGTAAAGATAAAAGAACGAAGGAGCTGAAGAGATTGAAGCCCCCGGATGAAGATAGGAAGAAACAGTCGAAGGTTGCTAAAGAGCTTTCTGAATGGGGTAAGGCGCTTCTTTATGCCTTGATATTCGGGACGATAATACGGCTGTTCGTCTTTGAGACCATGATGGTTCCGACCGGTTCCATGATTCCTTCGATAGAACCGGGAGACCGCCTCTTCGTGGAAAAGATCACGTATCAGTTTGAAGAACCTGATTATGGAGACGTAGTGGTCTTCTGGGTCCCTTTCAAAGATCTATCTGCAGAGGAAATGCTAAGACCATTTGATAAATTCATGGACTCGTTTTCTCCAAAGGAATTTCGTGGTCATGTGAAATATGTGAAAAGGCTGGTAGGGAAGCCTGGAGATGTAATTGAACTGGAAGTGGCTCCTGAATACGCTGAAGTTGCAGGGGAAATACTCCTGTTTCCCGTCGACGAACAGCCAAGATATCGGCTCGTTGTCAACGGAGAGGTAATTGAAGCCTTCGAAGACATGAGATACTCCAGGGTAGGGATATTTGCTGACCCAGATTTCTTCTTCGGTCTTGCTTACCCAGAACGTGCTGTGTCGGTATATAGGAATTTCTTCCGGGAGTACAGCAAGTACATCGAATACAGATCATACTACGAGCGTGAACTTGTCCCTCTGGGCATTGAGGACCTGATAGTCGTTGATGCTTCATCAAAGCTGGTTAGTCTAACCATTCCAGAAGGTTTCTATTTCTTCATGGGGGATAACACGCGGAACAGCTTTGATAGCAGATTCTTCGGGTTTGTTCCGGAGCAGAACATCATTGGGTCACCGATGCTAAGGATTTGGCCATTTTCGAGATTTGGGCCGGGTCTGTAGCGGTGTCTGGCGGAGGCGGTGGGACTCGAACCCACACGGGGCTTCCGCCCCACCGATTTTCAAGACCGGCTCCTTAGCCAATTAGGATACGCCTCCGGGACAAGATTATAGCCCTTTTTCCGCGTGTATTCAAGAGGTGATCATGAGAGACGTACAAAACGATCGTGATAAAAGGAACATCCCGGTGGATATGGTCGGTGTCAGGTCGGTGATGTATCCTATAGTTGTCCTGGATAAAGAGAACCAGAATCAAAACACTGTTGGCAGTTTCAACATATGCGTGGACCTTCCAAAGGACTTTAGAGGTACACACATGTCAAGGTTTATCGAAGTGCTTGACAGTCATAACAAGAAGATTACCCCGAGAAACATGAAGCATATTCTAGACGATATTCTGCGATCTTTGGACGCCGCTGTAGCGCATCTGAAGGTTGAATTCCCATATTTCATCAGAAAACAGGCACCTGTGTCGAGAGTAGAGAGTTACAGCAGTTATAAGTGTTCTTTCACAGCAACCAAGAATAACCACTTTGACTTTGTCCTTGGTGTGTCAGTGCCTGTAATGACTGTATGTCCGTGCTCAAGAGAGATAAGTGATCGCGGAGCACATAACCAGCGTGCAGAGACTCATGTACAGTTGAGGATGAATAGTTTGGTGTGGATTGAAGATGTCGTTCAGATCGTTGAGGATTCAGCAAGCTCTCCTGTCTTCAGTCTACTCAAGCGCGAAGACGAGAAATTTGTTACTGAAAACTCCTACGATAATCCAAGGTTTGTAGAGGATTTGTCCAGAGAGATTGTGCAGAAGCTTGAAATGGACAGAAGAATAAGCTGGTATAAGGTCGAAGTAACAAGCATGGAATCGATCCACAACCACGAAGCGTATGCCTGCATAGAAAGGAAAGATGACTGAGATTTGCCGCGGACTGGGAATCGATGAAGAGTGCTGCTCTGTGCTTGAGAGATATATCAAGCTGCTTCTGAATTCCCCCGTGAACCTTACCTCAACCAGAGATCTTCAGGTTGCCTTTGTCAAGCACATTGAAGATGTGGCAATTCCTTTTAGCATCACAGGTATTAAAGGTGATTGCATTGATATCGGAAGTGGTGGAGGTGTGCCGGGTATTGTTCTGGCTATTCTCTTTCCTCAATCAAGATGGACTCTTTCAGAGTCCAGGCGGCCAAAAGCAACTCAACTGCTCAGATTCGTCAAAGAGCTATCACTTTCCAGTGTTGAAGTGTCAAATGAAAGAGTTGAGAAGCTTGGAAAGACTCATTATGAAGTGTTTGATAACGCGGTCATTCGGGCGGTTGGAAGAGCTGATTTATGTCTTGAGTACGCTGCTCCATTACTAAAGCCTTCAGGGAGCGTGTTCCTCTTCAAGGGGCCTAATTGGAGAGACGAACTCCGGTATTCTGCAAAAGCATCTGCTACCCTAGGAATGGATCTTGCTCGCATCATTCCCTACTCGCTTAGCGATCATAGCCAGAGATATCTGATCGAGTATACAAAAATATCATCAACCCCAAACAAGTTTCCGAGGAAACCCGGGCTTGCAACAAAACGACCTTTGGGTGACATGTCATGATCCGGGTCGTCTCTGAAGAGAGCAGAACTGGTCTGGAGAATATGGCAATGGATGTATCTTTGATGAAACACGCCGAAAGAACAAAGCAGCCTTTCTTCCTTCGACTTTATGGTTGGCAGCCACCATGCCTTTCTTTGGGAAGGTTTCAGTCTTCAGATATAATCGATAAAGAGTACCTTCGCAACCGGGGATATGACCTGGTAAGGAGGCCAACAGGTGGAGGTGCTGTATTACACCTTAGTGAGCTGGCATACTCTGTGATCTTTTTTGGGCAGGCGCTGAAGAAACCTGTTGCTACCGGAGCAAGACTATATATAGCAATTGGCAGAGCGCTTCAGAATGCGATCGACTTGATGGGTTTATCCACTGTTATCAGTGGACTGCGCTCAAATAAGAGGGAAGACGTGTGTTTTGGAAGTGCCTCGGTTGGTGAAATAACAGCGGGTGGCCGGAAACTGGTCGGCAGTGCACAGCTACGTTCTGGAAACGTTGTGTTGCAGCACGGTTCCATAGTAATTAGATCTCATCCTGATGAATATGGAAGCTGTTTTCTTTCATCTCGTCAGAAAACATTGTCAAGGTACATTCAACGCAAAATGTGTGGACTAGAGGATGTCCTGGGACAAGATATCGAAGTCGACGCGCTCAAGACTGCGGTAGTAGTTTCTTTTGAGAAGGAATTTCATCAGAAGTCCAGCTACCTGAATTCCGGAGACCTGGGCGACAAGTTCTGGGAAGATGTTGAAATCATGAGGAGGTTTTTCTCATCAGATGAATGGAATTCAGGAAGGTTGCCTCTGGATCGTCGGGACTCCGATAGGCAACCTTGAGGACATATCTTCAAGAGCACTCAGGTTATTGAGAGAATCTGCCCTTATCCTCGCCGAGGACACAAGAAGAACCCGGGCAATGCTTGCTCACTTTGGAATAAAGGGAAAGACGGTCTTCTCACTTAACCAGCACAATGAGCAAAGAAAGATCCCCGAAGTGCTTAGTCGGTTGAAAGAAGGCCATCATATTGCTCTTGTGAGTGATTCAGGTATGCCCTGTATTTCAGATCCTGGGCAGCGGCTGATAGATACGTGTCATCGCAATCAGATAAAGGTAGATATCGTGCCAGGTCCCAGTGCGGTCACAGCTGCTATTTCTGCGAGTGGGTTTCCGGCTGCGAAGGTAAGTTTTCTGGGTTTCGTACCCAGGAGCAAGAGACGAAGAAGGCTTCTGAGAGATGTCTCGGGGATTCTGGAGAGCTCTGCGGTAGTCTTCTTTGATTCGCCAAACAGGATTGTCGAAACGTTGAGTGATTGCCTGAATATCCTTGGGGATATCGACTGTTTTGTTGCCAAGGAAATGACTAAGGTACATCAGGAGTTTTTCAGAGGAACTGTGTCCAGGATTATCCAGTTACTTGAAGGTTTTGAGGTTAAGGGTGAGATAACGGTTGTCTTGTCGAAAGGAGGGACTTCTTGCACTGGTTCTTAGAGACCCTGAGAAGATTTCTGGCTCTTACTCCAGCGATTATGGTGACGATAATCGCCCACGAGTACCCACGCTATTTCCTGTACAGACGTCTTAATCCTGACAGGAACGGAGAAGTTAAGCTGCCATCTCCTGGATTCTTCAGAAGAATCGATCCGATAGGTCTGCTGATGTTCTATCTGTTTAAGTTTGGCTGGTCGAGGAGATATCCTGTGAATTACTGGAAATTGAAGCGTAAAGGTACATCTAGAGCGGTATTTACAGCTTTGTCGGGCTTAACAGGAAATCTCCTGGTGGGAGTAATGGCAGGTGTCGTCTTCTATGTGAGTGGGCTCTCCTCATATGTCACAGAAATCGCCTCTGGAACAGCGGGGTCTCCTCTGTTTTCCTATCTTGCAGATGTGATGTACTGGATAATGATTGTCAATCTGAACACTGCTCTGTTCAACATACTGCCTATTCCTCCTTTAGATGGATCCACAGTAATTACGATTATTGCACCACCGCAGTATGTGAACTGGCTTGTTAAGTATGAACTCTATGGAATAATTGTACTCCTCGCTCTCTCTGCGCTTGGAATCATTCAGATGATCATGTATCCTGTCACGGAGTTCGTTGCTTTTCTGGCGAGAGTAATTTCCTGATTGCTGTCAGGAATGTTCTGACTGTAATTGTTTCCTTATAACCTGCAGAAGCTCTTCAAGTGCGTTGCAAAAACCTTCGCTGCATGTGTGTGTGAATCCTGCTGCATTCTTATGCCCTCCGCCGCCAAAATCCTGGGCAACTTTGGATACATCGAAAGAAGTCTTCGATCTCAGACTGAAATGCGCATTGCCCTTGTCGTCTTCAGAGGCAAAAATGGCGACCTCCACGGTATCAATTGCGCGTAGCTCGTTAACAAAGCCACTGAACTCATCTTCTCGAATTCCGTATTTAACGAAAGAGTCGTTTCTGAGATAGGAGACAGCAACGAGGCCAGATTGATGAAGCTCCAGATTATTGATCGCATCACGTTTGAGATAAAGGAATTCTACCCTGTTTCTTTCAAGCACCTGCCTCGCAACGAATGCGGGATCAGCTCCCATTCTTACCAGTTCAGCCGCGTCAGAGAAGACTGTCTCATCGACTGTGGAGTATCTGAAGAAACCGGTATCGGTTGCTATGCCAAGGTAATTGACAAGGGCGAGTTCTTCATCATAATCAACCTTCATGAATTTAAGCAGCCTGAGTATCATCTGTGCCGTTGAAGAATACTCGGGGGCGACCCAGTTCAGCTCTCCAAACATGGTGTTTGTAGTGTGATGATCGATCACAACACTTGGCAGACCCTTATCTATCAAGGTCTCAAACCGTCCCAGTCTGTCTTTTGTGGAACTATCAACACATATCAAAAGGTCTGTCTGGCTGACATCCCGACTGAAATCACTGATATTGTGAACACACGGAAATCCTTCGAATTCGCTTGGTATTGGCCAGTCTATAGTCGGGACTGCTTGAATACCGAGTTTCCATAGCCCAAGAGACAGGCTCAATACAGATGATATGCAATCTCCATCTGGCATTATATGGCCGCATACAACGGGCGTCTTCGATCTATTGATCATCGAAGCGGTCTGTTCAAGGAGACTGAAAGAAGACTGATCTGTCACATTTCCTCCAGTGCAACCCGGACTACCTGAGAGAAACGTTGTCTGGCCTTGTTGGCGGCTGAAACGACTTCATTATGACTGAGTTTTTCTGATGTAATACCTGAAGCAAAGTTTGTGATACAGGAGAAGACCAGGACTCCCATTCCCAGTGAAACCGCAGTAGATATCTCCGGAACTGTTGACATTCCGACCATATCGCCACCGAGTTTCTGAAAGGCCTTTATCTCTGCGGGGGTTTCATATGTTGGCCCCAGAACCCAGGTATAAGTGCCCCGCCTGAGCTCGATATCGAATTCGCGCAGCTTTGCTTCTGTTCTTTCAAGCCAGGTCATGTCGATTGGCGTTATAACTCTTGCAGGGCTTCTCTCTTCTTCAGCAACGGAAGATGACAATGGTGATTTCAGTCCGAAATTAATATAATCGACTACTCCCACTATGTCGCCTGGTGAGTAGCTGCAGTTGATCGCTCCTGAAGCGTTGGTAATGATTAGCTTTCTAACCCCAAGCTGCGCAAAGAGCCTTACTGGTGCCACCACATCGTCGATAGTGTGTCCCTCATAATAGTGAAATCTACCCCGGAGACCAATGACACACTTCCCTGCAAAATCACCAATAACCAGCTGCCCAGAATGTCCTTCAACAGTACTTTCCGGAAATCCTGGTATCTCTGAAAAGTCGAATTTCACACTGTTTTCAAAGTCGTCTGTCAGGTAACCCAATCCGGAACCAAGAATAATCGCAGCATCTGCGCCTGTGGAAGCTAATGCTTCAGGCAGGTCGTGACCGTAAATCCTGTCTTGCATGGAACACCTCCAGAACCTTACTGCAGGTTGATTATATAACAATACGTGTTAGAATACTCTGAACCTATTGACTTTGGCTTCCTACTTGAATATAATCTTCGAGAAACAAAGGAATAGGAGGAGATAATTATGACTTCAGACGAGGTTTTCGAGAGAGTTAAGATCATTGTGGCAGAGAAACTTGGTATTGAGGAAGATGAGATTTCCTTGAGTTCTGAGCTTGTGGAAGATCTGGGGGCTGATTCTTTGGATCTTGTAGATCTTGTTATGGCGTTTGAAGATGAATTCGGCACCAAGGTTGAGGATGAGGAAATAGAAAGTATCAACACAGTTGAAGACATCGTGAAATACATCAAGAAAAAGACGGGAGAAAGCGAAGAGGAAGACGACAACTAGCGGTCTCCCACATCAAGGCTGGGGGAGATTCTATTAGCAAAAGCTTTAGAGTATCTGAAGATCTGCACTACCGAAGACTCGACAGGTTTCTCAGAAAGTGTCTTCCTGATTTTAAGCTGGCATCCATCTACAAGTTGATTAGAAAGGGATTTGTAGAAGTTAATGGCAGAAGGGTGAGAGATCCTTCTGCCGAACTTGTTGTTGGTGATACAATAGCGCTGCTTGTTGAAGGGGATCTTGAGCACCTCAAGAGGTTTGATGAATCACGTGAACTGGTTCCTTCTGATATTCCACTTTCCATTCTGTTTGAGGACAGGAGTATTCTTGTTGTTGATAAACCTCCAGGACTTGCCATGCATCCTGGGAAAGGAGTCCAGGTGGTCACGCTCATAGAGGGTTTGCTGAGTTACGGAAACAGCAAGGGATTCAAACCCAGGCTGGTGCATAGACTGGATAAGCACACTTCGGGGATTGTTCTTGTTGCAAAGACACCACTTTCTGCACGCAATCTGACTGAGTCGTTCAGGAAGCGCGAGGTCACTAAAAGATACATCTCTCTTGTCAAGGGCACATTGACTTCGGAGAAAGGGATGTTTCATGATGTTGCTGACGGAACGGAAGAAAAGCTGAGCTTTGAGGTTATCAAGCGCTATTCTGATTGCTCTTTGATAACGGTGCATCTGCTCACTGGCAGGAAACACCAGATACGACGACAGACTGCTGATAGAGGATTTCCAGTTGTTGGAGACAATGTTTACGGAGACAGAGATTTCAACAGACGCTTTCGTGAAAGATTTGGTTTGCGGAGATACTTCCTTCATTGTGAACAGATCACAGTGAACCATCCGGTGACCGGCGAGAAGTTGTCACTCTCATCTCCACTTCCGCAAGATCTTCAAAACGTGCTGGAGCATCTGCAATGAAGCGACTTTCTTTTCTCCTGTTCTACTTAGTACTGACAGTATGCCTGTTTTCCAGTGTGCAGATTTCAAGAGATCTTCGGGCTGCATACCAGGTGTTTGAGGAGTTGCTTGGACTATCCCCCACCTACCAGCTAACCTTGTTACAGGGCACAGGGCAGGAACACTCTAGGGTCAGAGATTTCAATGGTACCTATGAGGTTACTATTTATACAAGAGATTACAGCGAATATGTTTCATGGCATGAAATGGCGCATGTCTTTCATCTTGAGTACATCTATGGGCTTGGTTACAGTCCTGAAGAGATTCCCATATGGTATCATGAACTCGTAGCAGTAAAGGCTGAACAGACGAAGGGAAGAGGGTTGATGATGCCGTCATTCAGACTGGGGCTCTTCGACTTCACAGGCTACAAATCAACATATCCCTCTTCAGAAAGACTTAGTACATTCTATAGAGCCATCCGAAGCTTTGCTTCTTTTCTTGGTGACAAAGTGGCTCTTGCAGATCTGTTTAAGAGTATTACAGAGGAATACTTGAACAGTGGTGACATGGAGCATGCCTTCAGTATTGTAACAGGAAGGAGTTTGCGGGGTTGGATCAACAGATGGCGCTTATTCAACTTCATCCCTGTCATGGGTTATGTTCTTCTGGTGATAATGCTTGTGTACTTTCTCGCTGTTAGGAGGGAACGCAGGTGGCAGGAATTCGTGCTAGACCAGGACCTGATAGACCAGATCAGGAAGTAGCCATAACCAGACGCTCTCTGGGTAGGAGAGGTCTATATGTCTTGATTCTTTCGATAGTTGGTGCAGTTCTTATGCTGACCTACCTTCCTGATCGTTTCCGATTCGATCGAAACTTTGCGGGGGCAGCCATAATTCTTCAGCGAGAGGTTCCCGGCGTCAATGGATATTCCATGATAACGGAGGGCCCTGCTCTCCCCGGTAGCGAGATCCTGTTTGTGGATCTGAGCACAGAGTGGCAGAATCTGGAGCAGATTCTGCAAATCAACAAGACAGTGATACTGACAGGTGTAGCACCCTATTCTGCCGAGGAACTGGCGAGTTTGCTGGACTTCTACCACGTTTACGCTGGCTATTTAGAGTTTGACGAAAGAGGCGATTTCGTGCGTGAAGCCCTCAGGGCGCGCACATATACATCGCTGGTATTCAGAGTTCACAGGCTTGAGGGCAAGGAATATGTGAACTACGATGAACTATCTGCGGCAGTCTTGAGATATGTCAGAGCAGTCAGAGAAAGACGGGTCGATGCGGTCCTTTTTGAAGAACCTGTCAACGAAGGCACTGCATTTGACTATGAAGAGTTGGTTCTGAGAACAATAGAAGCACTACAGGAGTCTTCACTCCTGTCTGAAGAGCTTCGATCACCCTCAGTGAGAGTATCCAGCTGGTCACCCGTTTCATATATCGTATCATTTGTGCTGATCGCCGCATGGAACCTCACTTTTGCACTTGGTTATCTGGTAATCGCGCTGATATCTCCATGGCTCTCTTTGCCTTATCTTGCCATTTTGGGACAGATATCGATTTTCTTTGTGGTTCGCGGTCTGGTAAGAGATTCAGGCATTAGAGCAGTTCTCAAAGGTGTCGCGCTGTTCTTCGGGCTTTCGGTTCTGCTGGGAGTATCAATAAACGCTCAGATGTCTTCTCCTGCCTATCAGAATGGTGTTGAGCTGTTCAGGGGTGTTAAGCTGTCTTTGGTAGCCCTTCCATTGTTTGTCTTCTTGAGAGGTTTCTTTAGAGCTTACAGACAAAGAACTACTCGATTGGACCTTTTGCTATTAGGAGGATTTATAGTTGTAATAGTTGCGTATGTCATAAGGAGCGGCAATTTTGCACCAGTGGCTTCATTCGAAAGAAGCTTAAGAGATGGTCTTGACAGTATTCTTCTTGTCAGACCGCGCTTCAAAGAGCTGTTTGCTTATCCATTCCTTTTATTCACACTCTACAAGGGTTTCAGGCACAAAGGAAGACTCGGAAGTGCTATTCCTGCAATAGGGATGATCGCTGTAGCATCAGTAGTGAATACTTTCTGTCATGCAGTGAGCCCGATCTGGACGGGTCTTCTGAGAAGCATCTATGGTCTGGCAATGGGTTCTGCGATCGGTTTGGGCATCTTGATACTCGCGAGATCAACTGGAGCGC
>LDZU01000045.1_pt1 | contig 26865 bp, 33 predicted proteins | sample 615531 | NCBI WGS metagenome assembly LDZU01 (sample SAMN03408293, study PRJNA278302) | terrestrial metagenome | isolation source: oil reservoir sample SB2 | place: USA: Alaska, North Slope, Schrader Bluff formation | collected 2011-09 | reverse complement strand
GTACCACACCTGCTGTTCACTTTTCAAGTTTTGATGATTATTTTTGACCGTTTTAGCAGTTCACTTTTCAACTGTTATCAGTTCACTTTTCAACTGTTAGCGGTTCACTTTTAAAGTTCTGCTAACATGGGCTAACAAGCTACTTGATTTTACCTGTGAAAAGTGCTATAATTCTGTGTGAACAAAAGAACAGCAGTGAACATTTGAACAATAATGGCGACAGATCCGATTACCCAAAAACTTATGTATAAGATTGCTCGGGCTTATTACGAGGATAATCTCACCCATCAAGAAATAGGCGCTCGATTTGGTTTATCTCGAATCAAGGTGGGTCGTTTACTGGAAAAAGCTCGTAAAGAAAAACTTGTACAGATCACCATTCTTGAGCCTAAGATCGATGCTGACATCGAACTGGAAAATAAGATCGAGAAAAAATACCATGTGGATGAGGTGATTCTAGTTTCTGCGCATAGTGACTATCAACGTACTCTGAGAGCAATTGGGCAAGCTACGGCAGATTTCTTGGATCGCGTTATTTCCGGAGACGAGATAATTGGATTAACATGGGGCGGAACATTGTTGGCAGTTGTGGATGCACTTCACAGTAATAACTGGCCATCCATGAAAGTAGTTCAATTGCTTGGCGGCCTTGGTTCTTCAGAAGCTGATATGTACGCTGCTGATCTCACGATCCGGATGGCGCAATCCTTTGGGGCAAAAGCAAGGTTGTTGTCTGCTCCAGGAATTGTTCCAACCAAAGAAATATGCGATGCACTGCTGCAGGATCAACAGATTGAAGAAACGCTGGAATTGGGTTGTAAAGCGGATATCGCTCTGATCGGACTTGGACGCCCAACCTCCAGTTCGCCGGTAATCAAAGCAGGGATTCTTTCTCCAAAAGAATTGGCCCAGTTGGAAGAACAGGGTGCGGTAGGCGATATCGGATTGCGCTTCATGGATGCAAAAGGGCAAGCAATCAAGAATGAAATCAATGATCGGATCATCGGTTTAGATTTTGCACAATATAAAAAAATAAAGAAACTTATTGGTATTGCCGCCGGTCCGGAAAAATTTGAAGTAGTTAAAGCATCCCTTATTGGTAACCTCCTTAGCGTTTTGATAACAGATTCTGAAATTGGAAAAAGATTGGTTGAATAATTAAAACTTTTATATGGAGCTTGGTTAGATGGAACTTGGTTCAACTCTGATCATTGGTTTTGTGATTGCCTGGATTATTCAATTTGCCATGACATTTCTGCAAATGCGACGATTTAACAAACGTTTAACTGAATTAAGAAGGCTTGGTACTACTGCTGTTGGAATGTCAGGATCTATGTATAAACGGCGGACTTATGGAGTCCTGGTAATTAATAAGGATGAAAAGATCCTGCACGCGGAACAATTCTCGGGATGGACAGTCTTTGCCAGTCTCAAACCAGTAAAAGAACTGGAAGGATTGACTACCAAAGATATCATGGATGAATCGATGGAATTACCTGTTTCAAAGAAGACACGCAATGCTTTCCAAAATGCAGTTCAACAAATCGAAAATGCCAAGAAAAAAGCGGCTGAACAGCAGGCTCAGGTAAAAAATGAGCGAATGCCGGAGAGTTTACCAGGGGATCTAAAAAACTAATAGAGAAGGAGGAACAATATAAGACAGATTTATTTTAATAGAGATTGCATGAAAATTAAAAAATAAAAAATTGGAGGTATATCAAAATGGAAGGATTAGCAAAATTTGCTGAGGGTTTCATCGGTGTATTCCAGGCAGGTGGTCAACAATTCGTCGGCTTGGTCACTGGAATTGTCCCTCTATTGATCGTGCTTATGACGGCGGTCAACGCTTTAATTGCATTGATCGGCCCCGAAAAGGTTGAAAAACTTGGTGAGGTAGCAGCTCGCCCTGGAATTCTCTATTATCCATTACGGTACATGATCTTGCCGTTCGTAGCTGTTTTCTTCTTCACCAACCCGATGGCATATACCATGGGACGTTTCTTACCGGAACGCTATAAACCAGCTTTCTATGATGCGGCAGTCAGTTATGTTCACCCACCCTTAGGGCTTTTCCCGCATGTCAATCCGGGTGAATATTTCGTCTGGGCAGGTATTGCTGCTGGTATCACCACTCTCGGCTTACCGATTGGTGACCTGGCGATCCGCTATTTACTGGTTGGTCTGGTTGTGATCTTGATCCGCGGTATTGTAACCGAAGGTATCACCGCGATCATGATGGGCCGTAAAGCTGCAGAAAAGAAATAGGAGAGAACAATGGCTAAATTCCTTGAAAAAATTGGACGTGGGGTCGGAAAAGTTGTTGGACTGCTCTTTCAGGCAGGTCGCGATTCCGTTGACCAGGTAATTAAGAATGTTCTACCGTTCATGGCCTTTATTTCCATGATCATCGGTATCATTCTTGCTACCGGCGTAGGAACCTTCCTGGCAAATACGCTAGCACCACTTGCTTCCAACCTGATCGGTTTGGTTGTGATGTCCTTGATCATCGGTTTCCCAATCATGTCCCCCTTATTGGGACCAGGCGCAGTGATTGCGCAGATCATTGGCACGCTCTTGGGTACTTTAATTGGTCAGGGCTCTATCCCACCACAGATGGCTCTTCCAGCGTTATTTGCGATCAACCCCCAGGTTGGTTGCGATTTCATCCCCGTTGGTCTGTCGCTGGGAGAAGCTGAACCTGAAACAGTTGAAGTTGGAGTTCCCGCAGTATTATTCTCCCGATTTTTTACCGGTCCTTTAGCTGTTGTATTGGCTTGGTTGGCAAGTTTCGGGCTTTATTCCTAAAGCAGTAGGAAAAACTTGAGTGAAGGGGGCAGATCTACAATCTGCCACCCTTCACCACACACAACTATAATTATAATTGAAATACATGAAATAAAGAGGTTCCGAAACCATGGCAGAAAGTAAATTTAAAAAAATTAAGATCAAAGCTGGCCCTAAAGGTTGGGGAGGCCCACTTGTTATTGAACCGACTGAGAATAGAAATTTGATCTATTCTGTAACTGGTGGTGGTATTCATCCCCTCGCAGCGAAAATTGCTGAGTTAACAGGCGGAACACCTTTTGATGGTTTTAAATCGAGAGCTCCCTTTGAACAAATAGCAGTCTGCGTAATCGACTGCGGTGGTACAGCCCGAGTTGGCGTTTATCCAATGAAAAAAGTACCTACCGTAGATATTTACCCTACTTCCCCTTCTGGTCCGCTATTCCGATTCATCACCGAGGATATCTTTGTTTCGGGCGTGCGGATAGAAGACATAGAAGTGATCGAGTAATCTGCAAAGGTTCATTAACATTTTCCGAAAATAACTTCCATTCGAGAAATATGATGGAGGTTTATTTTCGAATTTAAAAAGGAGTGGACCATGATCAAGTATCAGGGAAAAATTATCTCGATAGGTCCATTGGTCGATGAATTTAAACAGGCAGGTATCCTGGTGTTCTTTGGAGAAAATGCGCCTGAAGAATTAGTGGAGTTCTCTATCATCCATGATGCCAGTGAACTTGTCGAGCCACTTGAGGTAGGTGACACCATCTCTCTCGGGGAAGAGAATTTCAAAGTTCTGTCTGTGGGAGAAGTGGCAAATACGAATCTGGCCAATTTGGGTCATTTGATAATGAAATTTAACGGTGAAGCAGAAGCTCGTCTCCCCGGCGATGTGAACGTTGAATTAAAACCAGTTCCGGATATTAAAGTAGGACTTGAGATCAGGATTGTAAAGAATGAATAAGATAAATTGGAGGATACAGAATGTCCTTTAAACAAATGCTCGAGAAATTTGAAAAAGACAATAAAAGACCAATTCGCATTGGGCTGCTGGGTGCTGGTCAAATGGGGACAGGTTTGATCAGCCAGATCGAAAAGATGCAGGGAATGAAAATCGTCGCAGTGGCAGACGTGAGAAAGGACCGTGCCTATGAAGCTTATCAGGAAGCCAGCGTCGATAAAAACCTAATCGTTAAAAATGATAGCAATCCCGAAAAAGCTGCCCAAGAAATTGAGAATGGGAAGCGCATCGCATGTCACAGTTCGGATATGATTGTCCAAATTCCAAACCTGGATGTCGTTGTCGAATCAACAGGAATTCCGGAGGTGGGTGCCAGGTTTTGCCATGATGCCATTCTGGCTAGAAAATCGGTTGTGAACATGAATGTGGAGACCGATGTTGTGATTGGATACCAACTGACGAGAATGGCAGAAGCGGCTGGAGTTGTGTATACCCTTATCGCAGGGGATGAACCCGGATCGGTGAAAGAACTGTATGATTTTGCGAGTACGTTGGGCTTTGAAATTGTGTGCATCGGGAAAGGAAAGAATAATCCCCTGAATCCACAGGCTAATCCCGACTCAGTTGCCAAATCGGCAAAAGTACAAAATATGAATCCAAAAATGCTAGCAGCGTTTGAAGATGGGACGAAGACAATGGCAGAGATGACTGCCATGGCAAACGGGACCGGTTATGAACCAGAAATCCGTGGTGCGCATGGACCAAATGCTGAAGTTGCTGATCTACCCAGAATATTCTGCCCTAAAGAGGATGGCGGAATTCTAACGACACGCCGAGCAGTGGATTATGCAATGGGCAAGATCGCCCCCGGTGTTTTTGTGATCATTACAACTGATCAACCCAAGATCATTGCCGACCTTAATTATCTGCATGTTAATAATCATGGGAAATACTGGGCACTTTACCGCCCATACCACATGGCTAATCTGGAAGCGCCAATTTCTATTCTGCGTGCATTTTTTTATAAGGAAGAAACTTTGGCAACTCATAATCCGCCGGTTGCTGAAACGATCACAATGGCAAAACGCGATTTAAAAGCCGGTGAAAAGATTGATTATCTAGGTGGCTACACGGTATATGGTAGTATAGAAAAAGCGGAGACAGCCAGAAAAGAAGGATTGGTTCCACTGGGTCTAACCGTCGGAGCGACCGTGTGTAAAGATATAAAACAGGGTCAAGCGGTACATTATTCCGAGGTGGAATTGGATGAAAATCAAACCATCTACCACTTAAGATGGCTGCAGGATCAAAAGTTAGGGTATAACTAATACATAATCAGGCGAATGAAAATGTTTAAACAATTTCAACAATTGACATGGAAAGTTGTTGATTTGGTAAATTCACCTCAGAAAACCCAAAGGATCACACGCAATGCAATTGTATCGCGTGTGATCCTCAAGGAGTTCATCGAAACAGCTATGATGATGGACCGGAAAGGTTTTTTTGCCGGTTCATTCGGTGAAATCTCCCTGCGAACAAATGGTGGAAAATTTCTTATTACCCCGCGGGATATGTCCATTTGCAGAATTAATGAGGAGACGATCCGGATAGCTGCGATTGAAAAAGAATCCGATACCGCAAATGAAAACCTCCCTCTTCACACTCAATGGCATCGCGAGATCTATCGCAATTCGAATGCCAATGCGGTCGTGCTCTGCCAGCCACCATTTGCCACTGTTCTAGCAAATAAAATGCAAAAACTGGCGCAAGATCTTCTGGTTGATGCAAAAAAATTGCTTGATTCAACCGATTTTGTAATTCCTGAAGATGTTGCTTTAAAAAATAAACTTGATGAAGAGTATACGCTTTTTATTCAATCGATCGGGATACTGGTGTGGGGTAAATCATTGGACGATCTGTTAAATCGCATCGAAATATTGGAAAGACTCAGTGCGATTTCATTGAAAGGGAAATACTCCCAGTAACAGCGAGGAATCCCGGAAAAGGATTCTAAAAATGATCATGGGGGTTGGATGAAGTGATTGCAATCGCTTTATCTCATGCAAAATGACCGCGAACGATAAAACGAGAGTGATGAATATTGGATTGTTAAGTATTTATTTTATGCAGATATGATAGTGGAATTTCAATCAATATTTTAAATCTTAGCATACCTGCTGTTACCAAGATTCAATTGCAGACTTCCTGAGATAAAGGTAAAGAAATATTATCGCGATAATTCAAGAATCTTTCTGGCAGCCGAATCATCCGTGACCAGAACATTCATGTACTTTCCTGATAAGGCAGCCCGAATTGATTTGGCTTTGCTTTCTCCGCCGGCTACGGCAATCATGTAGGGAATTTCTTTCTGGAGGTCCAATCCGAGTCCGATGACCCTTTCATTTATTTCAGCATCAATGATTTTCCCGTTTTCGTCGTAGAAATATGCTCCCATGTGTCCAACTGCTCCAAGTTTACGCAGTTCTTCCCATTCACGGTGACTAAGATAATTTGTCCAGATCGGGCTAGGTGTTTCTTCGTTCATTCCGCCAATTCCGCACAATCCGATTCTGGCAGATTGTGATAATTTAATAGCTTCCTGGTAACGGAAATGTTTTACCAGCGATTCTTTTGCATTCTTATCACTTACGACTAGGGGAGCCAGCAAATACCGATATTGCCCTCCGTATTTATCACTCAGCAAGCGTACGAGGTCAGGTCCGTCAATAAATGGATTCTCAACGCCCAAAGCCCCGATCATTTGAACAACTGTAATATTTAACTTGCGGTCCGGGTGAAGTGACTGGATCGTGCTGGCAACAGTTCTTCCATAGGAACAAGAAATGATATCTCCATCAACGATGAGAGAATCCAGATATTCTGCAGCAAAAAAACCCAACCCTTTTAAGACCTCTTCATTTTTTTGATTATATGATTTTAGAACCCGGACTTCTTTTAGACCAAAGTATTTTTGAAATTCCTCTTCGAGTCCGTAATCGCGCTCAAAGGGGTAGTTGAGTTTGATATCAACAATCCCTTTTTCGCGGGCTTCTTTTAACAACCGCGATACTGTAGGGCGGGAAGAATGGATGATGAAACCGATCTCAGCTTGAGTTTTTTCCTGTTCATAATATAATCTTGCGACTTGAAAAAGAAGATCGTTATACTCTTTTGACATATGGTCTATCCCTCTTGAATTTCTAACATATTTTGGAATGTAATTATATTTAATTTCTCAATAGATGACACAACCAAATCGGCTTCCTGCAGACGATTCCATGGATGAGTGCTGGCAATTGCAATGCAAACCATGCCGGCTTTCTTTGCTCCTTCAATGCCAAGAATACTATCTTCGACGACAATACAATGATTCGGCGATAAATTCAATGCCGCAGATGCTGCCAGATAAGCATCCGGGAACTTCTTACTGGGCATGCCATCTGTTGAAATAACCTGATCAAAAAAAGATCTCAACCCACTGATTTCCAAAGCAGTGTCAATATTCTCTTGTGGAGCTGATGAATCTAATATTTGTTTGAAGCCACAAGTCTGGCAAACCTCAAGGATTTCTTTTACTCCGGGATATGTCCGTAAATTCTTCCTTATCTCTTTGCGATATAGCATTTCTTTTTGTAAGGATATTTCTTGAATTAATTTATCAGCCGGTTTGGGGTGGATCACTTCAACAATGAGACTGTAATCATTGATTCCAAAAGTATCATCGAAATATTTCCGAGAAAAAGCGCTGCCGTACCTGGAAAGAGTGTCTTTCCAGGCTTGATAATGAGCTTCTGCCGTATCGATTAATACGCCATCCATATCCCAAATGATCCCAAAATTATCTAATGTACGTTTCATATTTTATTAAGAAATAGAATTCCTTCTGAACATATGTTCACTAATTAGAAATATTGTAACTCATATTCCCCCAAAACTCAATACAAAATTCCTCTAGATTTAGAAGATATACCTTCGCGCCATATAGAAGTTTAACCAAGTAATAGAACATATCTGCCATGCACATATGTTCATTTATATGAAAATATGTTGAATTAATCCATAAATAAAAATAGAATTGTTATCGAAAGACAAGTTTCTAACAAAACATTAATAAATCAAAAAAGGGAAATTACCTATGGCATTTATTCGTACAATTCACGGTGATATCGATCCAAGCGAAATGGGTGTAACGAATACCCACGAACACCTGATTCGAATTGGTGGTGCTGAAGTGGCTCTGCATGGGGAAGATATGCGTTTACCCGATGTAGACAAAGCAGTTGAAGAAGCCAGGCGATTTATGGATGCCGGTGGAAAAACCATCGTTGACTGCAATCCGATCGGGGTTGGTCGAGATATCGTTAAATTACTAGAAGTTAACAAACAGCTCCCCGGATTAAATCTAATTGTTACAACAGGTTTTCATGCCAGCCATGTTTACGATAAAGTCGTTCATTGGGTTGTGCGCTATTCTGTTGAGGAGATCGCTGACCTAATCATTGCGGAAATCGAAGAAGGGATTGATGAACATGATTATATGGGTCCCATCGTCAGACGCAGCAAAGCAAAAGCTGGCTGCATAAAAGTTGGCACATCTTATGGCATGATCACTCCGTTCGAAGAGAAAGAAATAAAAGCAGCGGCTATTGCTGCAAAAGAGACCGGCGCTGTGATCAATACGCATACAACCCACGGGACAATGGCGCTTGAACAGGTGCAGTGGTTCCTCAAGTTGGGTGTAAAACCCGAACAAATCATTATTGGTCATGTCCAGAGAATCCCGGATGCCTGGTACCACAAGAAAATCGCAGCCCTGGGCGCCAGCTTCAGCTATGATGGCGGTTATCGTGTTAAATACTGGCCTGATCGCTTCCGCATTGAATTGATCAAGGAAATGATCAAAGCAGGATATCAAAAACATATTACGCTTTCAACGGATTCGGGAAAGAAATCATACCAGAAAGCCTATGGCGCTGGGACCGGGATAGATTATGACCTGGTTGAATTTGTCCCGCGGTTACGTGAAGAAGGCGTTTCAGAAAGTGCTATTGAAGATATTTTGGTAAATAACCCGGCACGGTTGTTTACGTTCAAAAAATAAAAGAAAAGGAGGTGGAAGAAGATTTATAAAGAATATGATAGGAGCTTTATCTGTAGTAAGAAAATTTTTAACAGTATTTTGGTGAGCAAATTAAAAGGAGAAATTAAATGGAGGCATTTACTAAGTTTTTTGATGGTTTCAGTGCATTTATGGCACAACCCGCGCTTTTGCTTGGGCTCGTAGCGGCCATTGGATTAATTGCGCTCAAACGACCATTCACTCGTGTTTTATCCGGTTTTGTAAAGACAGCGGTTGGTGTGTTGATTCTAACAACGGGTTCCGGCCAAATCACCGCCACATTCCGACCCATCATTGTAGGCATGAAGGATGTTTTGGGAATTGAGGGTGTTATTATTGACCCATATACAACCTATCCAGCCGTTCAAGCTGCTGCTACCGAGCAGATCCCTGAACTGCTTTCATGGATTGGTTATGTAATGGTATTGGCTTTCCTCATTAATATTTTGTTGGTTGCCCTGCGCAAGATTACAAAGATCCGCGCCTTGTTCCTAACCGGGCATGTTATGTTCTTACAATCAGCTTTAATGACCTGGTTAGTGTGGTATTTCTTTGGTCTTCCCCAATGGCCAACAATCGTAATTTCAGCAGTTCTCGTAAGCCTGTACTGGTCAATTGGCGCCAGCATCCTCATCAAACCTACCGAAATTATCACCAACGGAGCCGGCTTTACAGTTGCCCATCAGCAGCACTTCATGAACTGGGTAGCCTGGAAGATCGCTCACTTGTTTGGCGATCCCGAAAAGGAAAATATTGATAGCCTGAAACTTCCCGGTTGGCTCAATGTTTTCTCAGATAATGTTGTCTCCGTGCCATTGATCATGGTTGTATTCTTCACACCGATCCTCATCTGGCTTGGACCTGCAGCTCTCGGTTTTGAGGCTTTCACCTTTAAATATTTCATCCAGGTACTGCTGCTCGACCTGCAGTTTGGTGTATACGTCACCATCATTCTCACCGGTGTAAGAATGTTCGTTGCTGAATTGGCTGTGGCATTCAACGGCATTTCTGAAAAACTTCTTCCGGGTGCAGTGGTTGGTGTTGATGGAATGGCAATCGCCCCCTATTCACCAAACTCTGTTATCGCCGGATTCGTATGCTGCGCAATCGGTGAAGCAGCTGGCATAATCACCCTGATCCTGACAAAATCCCCAATTCTCATCATCCCGGGTTTCGTTCCGGTTTTCTTTGATGCAGCCATCACCGCTGTATTCGCCAACAAATTTGGTGGATGGAAAGCTGTTGTAGTTATTTCCCTCCTGGTTGGATTGATTCAGGTGTTCGGAAGTGCCTGGGCTGCCAGCATGTCTGGTTTGGTTGGTGGATGGCAGGGGAACTCGGACTTCGCAACAATATGGCCAGCATTAATGACCGCAATGAAAGCGATTTCTCCACTACGGTAGCCTGTTAATACTGACAAATTACTAGTAAAGAAGTTCTGTCGGTTTTAATGGTACAAAAATAGTAGTATTAACAATCACCAACAAAAAAAGCTCCTGGATAAAGACTCTCTTATCCAGGAGCAAAAAAAGGAATAGAGGAAAGCATAGATGCTTAAAATATTAGCAGTTTGTGGAAATGGACAGGGATCAAGTGTGGTTTTACGATTAGGACTGGAACCAGTTTTGGCAGAGTTAGGTTTAGGGGATGCCTCGGTGGAATGTACAGCTCTGGGCCAGGCACAAGGGATGATGAATTTTGTTGATCTTATTATTGTGGCTGCTCACCTTGCTGATTCCATTGAACCGCCGAAGGGAAAACCAGTCATTGTTGTGAATAATTTAATCGATAAAAAAGAAGTAAAAGCAAAAGTAGTTGAAGCTCTTGAAAAATATTATCCACACCTTCTTAACAAATAGCATTGATGTGTTTTAGATAATCAGGCTTTCGTTTTAACATTTTGCATGAAAGACTAATTTAGAAGAATCTTCTGTTTTGAAGATATGTTTTTGCTTGTCAATTTTCTTAATGGTTGAGACAAAAATCCGAAAATTTGAGGAAATAATGCGCGATTTACGAGATATGCTCACGGAAAAAACAGTTAAATTAAATACAACTGTATCGGATTGGAAGGAAGCTGTACGGGTAGGGGGGAAGATGCTGGTCGATGTAAAAGCCTGTAAACCGGAATATGTCGATGCAATGGTTCGTTTTGCAGAAGAATTAGGACCGTACATCGTCATTGGGAAAGGGCTGGCACTCCCTCACGCCAGACCCGAAGAAGGTGTTTTGGAAACATGCTTCAGCCTGCTTACCCTTTCTGAGCCGATCGAATTTGGCAATGAATACAACGATCCTGTTTATGTGCTTTTCTGCATGGCTGCTAGAGACAAAGATGAGCATATTGAAGCATTACGCCAGATAGCCAATTTATGCGGCGATGAAGTCTATTTTGAAAAAATAAAAGAAGCAACAACACTGAAAGAAATTCAAGATCTCCTCGAAAAAGCAGGCGATCTGAAATAATTTGTAGCATGTGAGGAGGATTTCATGGTTTCAACACGACCTATGCTGCAGGTGGCAATGGACACAAAGGATTTGAATTCAGCTTTAAAAACAATACGCCTGGTATCTGATGTGGTCGATATCATTGAAGTGGGTACGATTCTATGTTTGGCAGAAGGACTGAAAGCGGTCAGCACAATTCGAACCTTATACCCTGACAAACTGATCTTAGCCGACGTGCGTATTGCAGAGGCAGGAGCGATTATTGCAAAAATGGTTTTTGATGCCCAGGCAAATTGGGTTTCGATGCTCAGCTCTGCATCGCTCAGCACAATGGAAGTAGTGGCAAAAGAAGCATTTTCACGCGGAGGGGATGTACAGGTTGAACTTCAAGATGAATGGACTCTGGAAAAAGCTAAACAGTGGCTGAATTTGGGAATAAGGCAGGTAACAATTCACCGCAGTCGGGATGCAGAAACAAAAAATCCAAATTGGGATGAAAAATCCATTCGTACCATACGCGAATTGATCGATCTTGGGTTTAAGGTTTCAGTGACCGGAAATCTTTCCGCAGCGGATATTTCCACTTTCAAGGGAATTCAAGTCTATGCTTTTGTTGCCGGTCGGGCAATCCGCGAAGCGAAAGATCCACGCGCTGCGGCTGAAGAGTTTAATACCGCTATTCGGCAAAATTGGAAATAATTCCAGAATTGCATTAAACCCATGAAACTACCGATCGGTATTTATGAGAAAGCTTTACCTTCTGAAATTGATTGGTTAACGAGACTAAAGCTAACCGCCGATCTTGGATTTGATTTTATGGAAATCTCGATCGATGAAAGCGATGAACGCCTGGCACGCCTGGATTGGGGTATTTCTCAAAGACGTGAATTACGGAGATCGATAGAAAAGACGCGTATCCCGGTCCTTGATCTCTGCTTGAGTGCTCATCGGAAGTATGCCTTGGGCAGCGCCAATCCGGGGATTCGAGATAGAGCAATGGAAATCTTTCATAAAACGATCGATTTTGCGTCGGATATAGGCATTCGCATTATCCAACTGGCGGGCTATTTTGTTTATTATGAGCCAGAAGATGCGCGATCTCTGGACCGCTATCGGGCGGGTTTGGAAATTGGTTTAACCCATGCTGAAAGAGCGGGTGTCATGCTAGCTTTGGAGAATGTTGACGGATATCATGTTAACTCCATCAGCCGAGCCAAGAGATTCGTCGATGATTTCAATTCTCCCTGGTTCCAGCTTTATCCTGATATCGGTAATCTGGCAGAACAGGGATTGAACGTGGGTGATGAACTGGAGATCGGAAGAGGTCATATTGTGGCCGTGCATGTCAAAGATGTGATCAAGGGGCAGGTCCGCCGCATCCCTTTCGGAAAAGGTCTGGTGGATTTTGTCGCGGCTTTTCAAAAACTAAAAAGTATGAACTTTCACGGTCCTGTCTTGATTGAAATGTGGAACGATGACTCAACTGAAGCAAAATCGATTGTATCGATGAGTCTGGATTTTATTAAAGAAAAAATGCGTTTGGGTGGTTTATTGGATTAAAGAACTGATGGAAATATTCTCCGATATCTTTGACAAGATCATCAATCCAATCTTTGCACAACCCTCCTTTATCTTGGGGGTGGTTACCCTGGTTGGATTGATCGCCCTTAAAAAACCCTTCGCGGAACTTATTAAAGGAACGACAAAGACGATCATCGGAGTTCTTTTATTACAGAACGGATCGGGATTGATGGTGTCTATGTTCCGCCCGATCATATTTGGCTTCACGGAGCGATTTCAAATCGCAGGGGTGATCATTGATCCGTATATCACCCTATCTGCGGTAACCGATGCCCTGGGTGAAAAATTGGGATGGGTGGGATTCACAATGTTGATCGGGTTTGGGGTCAATATCCTGTTGGTTGTTTTTCGCAAGTACACCCATCTGCATTCTCTATTCCTGACCGGGCATGTCATGTTTTTACAATCTGCATTGATCACATGGATCGTTTATTACTATTTTGGTTCTGATATGGGAGCAACGGTAATAATCGCGGGAATTCTGATCGGTCTATACTGGAGCATTGGCGCCCAAATGAACGCCAAACCTACTCAGATCATCAATAAAGGGGTGGGGTTCACCGTAGCGCATCAACAGCATCTGATGAACTGGTTCGCCTGGAAAGTCAGCCCGTTCCTAGGCAATCCGGAAAAATCCATTGAAAAGATTAAATTCCCTGCCTGGCTGGATGAATTTAAGAAAGTGGAAGTAAGTGTGCCCATGGTGATGTTCATCATATTCACTCCTTTATTGGTGATGTTGGGGAGCGAAAGTATTCAAGAACTATCGGGCATGGAAAGTTGGATTTTGTATATTCCACTGGTTGCGATCAGCTTCGGAGCTTACATGATGATCATGAACCTTGGGATTGGGATGTTTGTGAGCGAATTAAGTGAGGCTTTCAAAGGTGTTTCCCAAAAAATATTGCCCGACGCGGTCATTGGAGTGGACGGAATGGCGCTGGCGCCCTATGCCCCCAATGCGGTCATTGCCGGTTTTTTGGTTTGTGCATTGGGTCAATTGAGTGGTGTAGTGATATTGGTAATCATGAATTCACCAATTCTGATCATCCCATCCTTCATCCCGGTCTTCTTTGATGCAGCCATTACAGCGGTTTTTGCGGATACCTTTGGCGGATGGAAAGCCCTGGTCGTTATTTCATTCTTGGTTGGCTTGATACACATTTTTGGGAGTTTATGGGCGGCCGGAAATTCCGGATTGGTAGGTGGATGGATGGGGAATAGTGATTGGGCAACGATATGGCCTTTGATCATGGAAGGCATGAAGCTCATTTCACCCATTCGATAAGAAAGGTAAAGAGAAAATGTTAGAAGTATTAAAGAATGATGTTTATAAATACAATATGGAATTGCCAAGAAATGGTCTCGTATATTGGACCAGTGGTAATGTGAGTGGTCGAGATCCAGAAACGAACTTGATCGTGATCAAACCCAGCGGGATCAAGTATGAAGAAATGCAGCCGAAGGATATGGTTGTGGTGGACCTGGAAGGGAATGTGGTTGAAGGAAAGCTGGACCCATCCTCCGATACAGCATCCCACTTATATATCTATCGCAATCGTCCGGACGTGAACGGCGTGGTGCATACGCACTCGTATTATGCAACGGCATTTGCGGCGGTTGGCAAACCCATCCCTGCCTGCATCACGGCAATTGCCGAAAATTTCGGGAAAGAGATCCCGATTGGTGCCTATGCCCCGATCGGGGGGGAGGAAATTGGCGCGGAGGTAGTTCGTTCCATTGGCGATTCAACAGCCATCATCATGAAGAACCACGGCGTGTTCACGATCGGCTCATCCCCGGAAAGTGCCTTGAAATCTGCGATTTTGGTGGAGGGAGTTGCAAAAACCTACTGGCTGGCACTGCAGGTCGGAAAACCGAAAATACTCTCCGATGAAGATGTGCTTGAACATAAGAGCTGGTACAAGACCAGTTATGGGCAGAAGAAATAAATCTACTTTCATGTGGCTGGTTGGTGATGGCGATGAGCACCTTCCGGCGTTATCGCAGGGGCATACGGTAGCGGTCAAGGAAGCCTACGGTTGTGAGCTGCGGGAGGATTTTGAGACCTGGGTTGATGCGCAGTAGGATACTTTTCTATACTGCCCCTCTCTCACTTCCCCCATTTTCACTTTTCATGAAAACAGGGGGAGTTCGTTTTATATGCCGGGAGCGTTTCCATACGCGCCAAATAAAAAGGCGGGATGTGAATCCCGCCCTACATTTTATACTTCCTTCTTCTTCCCCGGCAGCAGCTTCCCAGCTGTGCTCGCCGCCCACGCGGATGTCGCGTTTGAGAAAAGCCAGCCAGGCGATCAATGCGAGCAGGATGGCAGCTCCCATTAACCCTGCCAGCCAGGTCCATTTCAAGCCATTTACTGCCCAACCACCCTGATAAAAATGAGCGGGGGTGTAGCGCACTATTTCTTTCAGGTCGTCATTGAGATTGGAGAGTTCCATCAAGAGATAGTTCCCCACCAACAGTACCCCACTGACCATACTGGCCATGCGCGCGGAGGGCAGCACCAGGCTCAACGCCAGTGCCAGCGTGCCGAACAGTTCCAGCATGGCAAAGAGCGGCAGGAAGGGGTAGAGCATTTGCAGCGCGCTCAAACCCATGTTTGCCCTCTGCGGGGGCAGCACCCAGCCGGCCCAGGAAATCAGCAGTACCAGCATCACTGCCAGGCTCATGCCCAGCCAGCGCCCCCAGAAGAGCGCGCAGCGGCTGACGGGATGTGCCAGCACCAGGTCGAGCTGCCCTTTTTCCTCTTCTCCTGTGTGATCAGGTTGGCGCCCAAACTGACTGCCAAAATGCCGATGATGGGATACATCAACCCGAAATAGTAAATATCCACGTAACCGGGTGGGGTGGTGAAAGCAAAAAAACTGCTGAAGAACGACAGCATTTCTTTCGGGTAATTTGCCAGGACCTGCTCGATATTGGGGATGTTCTTGATCGAATCGTATATGGCAACCATTATGAAACTGTAAAGTGCCAGCCCCAGTCCCCAGCCAAGGATCTGCCCGCGATTCTTGCGGATGGTATGCAGAAATTCCGTGATCATGACTGCTGCTCCTTCTGATTGCCGTTCTTATAATAGGCCAAAAACACCTCTTCCAATGTGAGGTGGGACGTTTCAATGGAAAGCACCTCATGGGCAGCCAGTGCTTTGACGAGTGCATCAATGCTGCCCTCCACCTGCAGGGTAAGCTCTTTATCCCGGGCTGCATCGAGCACATGGACGCCGGGGACCTTTTCAAAGGGTTTACTCTGGATGGGCTGCGCGAAGCGCACGTGCACATGCTGCATGCTCAAGCTGCTCAGTTGTTTGGGATCCACCTCTTCGGCGATGATGCCCTTGCGGATGATAGCCACGCGGTCGGCCAGCGCTTCCACCTCGCTCAGGATATGCGAGGAGAAGAAGACGTGCTGCCGGCAGCCTGAGCTTCGCGCAGTATGGCATAGACCACCTGCTGCATGAGCGGATCAAGCCCGGAGGTGGGTTCATCGAGCAGCAGCAGTTTGGGTTTACCCATGATTGCCACCAGAACACCAACCTTTTGTTTGTTGCCCTTGGAGAGGTTTTTGACCGGCTGATCAAGATCGAGTTCCAGACGGCGGGCACTCTCGCGCACAAAGTTCCAATCCAAATGGTTGCCGCGCAGGCTGGCAAAGTAGTGCAGGGCGCCGCCCACGCGCTGGTTGGATTCGATGTGTAGTTCGCCGGGCAGGTAGCCCACCAGCTGCGGGAAATTGGAGAGCCCGTCCGGTTAGGTCAGCGCATCCCGCTGGTGTATACGCTGGGTAAGCCCGGAGTGTGTGCCTGGAACTTCCGGGTTCCCGTTGATCCTCGCGCGGTGAACTACCCCTATTACTGCAAATTGCTTACCCGAGCCGCCGCCGCAATTCTTCAACCTTTTCATATCAATGAGCAAATGCTGCAAGAGTATCTCCTGAACGATGGGATCGTCCAGGTTCCTCTGCGCTGGGAATGAACCTTTTCATTTCCTGAAAAATGAAGCCCATAATCGGGATGTTCCATTCTTAGGATATTTATGGGAACATTCGGTATTCAAAAGGTGTTCTAGTAATACGAAGAATGGTTCGCGGAGCATGGTGAGAAGAATGTTCGGTAAATTTCTCGAACAACAATTTTTCCAGAAAAAGACAACCGCACAAAATTATATTAAGGGAGGTTGAATATCTTCTTCAACGATGATCCTCTAGGAAAGAAATGTCATTTTGTTTTTCTGATAACAAGTATCAGTTTAGTAATTTTGTTGATATACCTCGAAGAAGATTCATTGAGAATAATATTCGGGGAATATGGATTAACTTACATGAAGTCTGCAGATTTTTTGGAAATGATAGCCATAGATAGAGAAAGTTATTGCTTGTGGGAATAATCTGGGTTTGTGGAAAAGGGTCCAGAAGAATAATTTCCAATAATAGATACGCTCTTTGCTAAAAATACCCAATTTAAATACTGAACGTACAAAAGCCATAAAATACTCAAAAAAAATCTTAAAATTCAGACGAATATTAATCTTTGAAGGTTGATATTCCTGCAGAAACTTCTTCACTCTCTGGTAATATGATTCGGATGAATAGAGCTTATTGATCAGTTTTTTATATTCGTTTTTTAAAATAGCAGCATCCATTTTCGGAACTAGATTTGTTGATCCATCCACATTATCACCGGACATCAAATTATTAATACGATCTACCTTGTTCAAGCGATCAAATAGTATTGTTCCTGGAGGAGCCTGGAGGATGCCTACCATTGCAGTGACGATTCCGCTTTGTTGAATGAAATTGAATATTTTTTGAAAAGTAGAAGGGGTGTCGTTATCAAAACCAATAATAAACCCACCCTGCACCTGTAATCCGGAATGGTGAAGAAGATTTACATCTTCCATTAAATTACGATTAAGATTGTGTTTTTTATTACATTCCACCAGGCTATCATTATCTGTGGTTTCGATGCCGATGAATACTTTATTAAATCCCGCAGCAACCATTAAATCCATGAGCTGCTTATCGTCTGCCAAATTGATGGATACTTCAGTGTTAAATACAATGCCTTGTTTATCTTTTTTCCAATTTATTAATGCAGGTAGTAATTCTTCTTTCAGAACTCTTCTATTACCGATGAAATTATCATCCACAAAGAAGATACTTCCATGCCAACCGGCATTATATAAACTATCTAATTCGGCAATCATCTTTTCTGTGTTTTTCACTCGAGGTTTATGCCCGAAAAGGGCGGTGATATTACAAAATTCACAGTTATATGGACAGCCTCTGGAATACTGTACATTCATTGAGGCATATTGTTTCATGTTAATGAGATCCCATCTGGGCGTTGGAGTTTGACTAAGATCAGCGAATTCCGCTGATTGGTAAATTCGTTTCGCTCGATTTTGTTTGAGGTCCTCAATGAATAGTGGTAATGTAATTTCTGCCTCATTCAATACGAAGTGATCAACGGTTTTAAAATTGTTATATTCATATATAAAAAGAGGTCCACCTGCAACCACCTTGAGACCAATTTCCTTGCATTGTGCAATGATTTTTTGTGCAGACTCTCTTTGAACGGTCATGCCGCTGATAAAAGCATAATCAGCCCAAAGCAAATCATTTTTAGTTATTTTCTGTATATTTGCATCTACGAGTTTTAGATGCCATGCTTTAGGAAGCATTGCGGCTATGGTTAACAAACCAAGTGGAGGAGAAGAGGATCTCTTTCTAATAAATTTCAGCGCATGTTTAAAACTCCAGAAAGTATCTGGAAACTCTGGATAAATCAAAATCACATTCATATCAAAACTACCTATCGGTTTTAAATTTGTGCGGATTTATTTTCGTTTCGAATCTAGACTTCAGTATATCAGGAACTGTCTGATTGGGCGTAATCATCGAGAATCCGGAAGTAATCAAATAATCCGGGTAATAATTTACTTGGGATTAAAAATCAATTACAAATAATCTATCCCATTTAATGTGAAAATAGAATTTGGATCGATATATCTCTCGAAGAAATTATTTAAAAGGTTTTGCATGGGTAGCGATTATTAAAAAAGTACTCCCGGCGCGATTGGAATGTGTAACCGAATGATCTAAAATCCACTTATATTGTTTTCCTCTCCTTATTTTTTATTAACTGATATGATAGGGATTGAAGGAATCCTATTTTCTTTTGAAGAATTATCATGAATGATGGAATATTCCAATAGCGCTTGTTTCAGAGGGAAAACATAATGAAATTTCGAAATGTCTTTTCTTTTTTATTCATTATTATGCTAGTTATATCTAGCTCTGCTTGTAAGTCCAATTCAAGAACAATCCAAACCGAGATTTCTTCACAAGAACCGATATCCGATTCTATTGCGGATGTTGATAAATTGGGAACTACTACCTCTGCAGTAGAAGATATTGATCAAAGAATTCCGGTGATATTTTCACATGATGGAGCACCAGATGATATTGCAGCCCTGCTGTATCTTAGCAAACATCCAGAAATCGAAGTAATCGGGGTCGTCAACAGTTATGGGGAGCAAAATCCGAGTGAATCAAGCCAGGAATGGGCAGCTTATCTCTATGAGGTTCTGGATTTGGACAATGTTCCACTTGCTGTTGGCTCTGAAACTCCGCTTGATCCGAATGGATATGAATTCCCGGAGAGTTGGCGGATAGCTGCAAATAAATTTTGGGATGTAGAACTTCCTACTTCTAGCGTAGCAATTGATCCTAGAGAAGGATATGAACTGATTATTGATCTTATCAATTCTTCTCCAGAGAAAGTCGTACTGCTGGTCACAGGAGCGCAAACTGATGTAGCGCTGGCACTTCAGCACGATCCGCAAATTAAGAATAATATTGAGCGGATCGTGCTCATGGGTGGTGCATTCTATACGGAGGGGAATCTCAATGGCAATGCCGGGGAAGCATCCAATGATGTGGCAGAATGGAATATTTTTGTGGATGCGCTGGCTGCCAAACAGGTTTTCAATTCAGGTATCCCACTGACAATTGTGTCGCTGGATGGATCGGATAGTTTTTGGATCACCAGGGCAATGTATGACCAATTAACCGGAAGTCAAGATACAAGTGTACAACTTCTTTCTCAACTATGGGAAAAGCAGTTTGAGATATGGGGTGGTGATTTCTTACTTTGGGATATTCTCGCGGCTGTTGCAGTTGCCGATCCTCAATACTTCACCTGGGAAAATGGGAATTTGGATGTTATCAGTGAAGTGGGAGAGCAGCATGGGCAAACTGTCGTACTTGACCATGCCAACGACAATAATAAATTTGCAGTGAATAATGATCGGGACGGATTGTATACACACATTATAGATATTATTCTCGAACGCTAAATACCATCCAAATAATTATTCAAAATTCATTATTATCCCCTGGTTCATTTATACGAATTTCGAGGAAATATCAGTCGATTAAGGAAAGAATTACAATAGAAATATGATTGTTAAAGAAGTTCACCGAACTCCATAAAAAATGTTCCTAGGCAAGAGAACGTTGCCTCAAAAAGGATGTTACCCTGAGGTAGAAAAATTATCCATAGAGGGAAGCTATGGTGAGTCAATGCAGCAAGAGGGAACTGGTCGCAAGCATACAACCACGCTATCGAAAAGCGAGTCGAAAAGAAAAGAGCGGCTCTATGAACTGCTCTTTTTGTTTATGTTGATCTCCCTGAGATCTGATAAAGGAAATATTCTGGAATCTTTCCTGGATTTAGGAAAACACTTTCTTATTTCTGTGGAATAAATACCAACACTTTATCATCAGAACTGAAAATTTGGAGTTGTTCTCCATTGACCTTGAATGTTTGGGCATCCTGAAGATACTGTATGAAGGTCTGCTCTTGCTCCATGACACCTGTATCCTGGCAGGCCATCATGGTCATGACAAGGGAACTGATTGTGATCTTTTCTCCTTTGATCTTATAAGAACCACCATATGAGTTGCAGCCCGCTGAACCGCTAATCTGTCCGTCAGAGAAATCGACCGTCACCTTTGTTCCTTTCATGGAAGGGGTTTCATCGATCGCTGATAATGACCAAGCTGTTTTGTTTAATGGATCCTTTGCACTGATTTGTCCGCATGCTGATAGCAGTATAGTGATTAAGAATACAACTGTACTTAAAAAAAGGGATCTGACTTCTATTTTCATTTATATTCCTAACAAATACTATTTGAATGGAAAATTAGGATGATGAATATTACCTTTGCTTTGAAAAAATATTGATGGAAACTCTTTGTAAAATATTGCTTAAGAATTAATGTTACCAGAGCATCATCCTCATTATTTATTCTGAAAATAATTACGCACCTTGGCAGCGATCTGCCGATCTGTCATTTTATCAGCGGATTCAACGCCAACCACATGTTCTCCAAATCCATGACGCTCCAGGTGATTTTCCAGTTCGATCTTTGCCTCACCGGGACCGAATATGAAGATCGAATTGGCATTTACAATGGAAGAGAGGACCTTATCATAATATCTATCAAGATGTGCTTTATATTGCCGATCTCGCATATCCTCAGCTTCAGGACCTTGCGTATCAATGTGATCTTTCAGATGTGTACTGCTTGAAAAACGAACATGCTTCTCCATGTTGGATTGTATTTCACGTATCGCTTCTGTTCCATTTTCCAATGTAACGATTACAGCTTTACGGTGATCCAGCCACAGACCCACTTCTTTTTTCATAGATTCCTCCATTACAAAGTTTTATTCAGGTAATCTTGAAATGGATAAATCTCTCTTCTTCGTTTTCCATATCCATTGTACACGAATCATGATGCCTGTAACAGCTTTCAGAGATCCTCCTGGTTCCGGCTCGATCGGATACCGATTTTATGTACAGTGGTAAATAGTTTATCTTTGATAGAATGGATAAGGTAAAGAAATAAATTGACCATTTAAGAAGAAGTAAAAGTAAATTTCGAGGAATGAAGGATATGAAAAAAGAATCATCAACGAATATCCATTTTAATTCTACATTGATCGAAAATGCGTATTTGGACTCCGAACAAGGAGGAAAGAAATATCAAGCTCTCCATGTTTTACAGATCGAAGGTGTTGGTAATAATACTCAAATTACGATTCGGTTGTTTCGATGGATTGTAACGCAAGTCATTTTTTCATGATATCAAGTATTCAATTGATCCGATAACCTATGTTGAAGATGTAAAGAATCGCACAAGTGCTATTGCGCTATCTGAAGAAGATATAAGAAATGGGAAATGGAGACTAATTGATTCGTGAGAGATGAATCTGAAAATAGGCTGCCGATTAAGGCGGTGTAAACTTTGGCGCTGGAGGAGTAGAAATTGGAGGATAAGAAGAACCACACTTACTGGGTAAACTCGAAATGGTATATCCTATTGTTTTCGGGTCACTCTTCTTGTAGGTGAGATCCCTCGGTCGCGATGCTCCCTCGGGATGACATTGGGGGACGGGTTGTGGATGCCCTATTGTTTTTAGGATACTATTCCTTGAGGAGAGATCCTTGGTCGCTGCGCTCCTTCTGGATGAGGTTGAAGAATGGAATCATTTTATAATTATTTTAGGCTTTTGAAATGCTTGCCAGACTGCTAAGTAAAGCGGCGTAAACTATCGCGTAGGAGGAGCAGGGAAGGGCGATAGTAAAGTTAAAAATTAGAGAATTGTACAAATATCCCAATATGGGAATATACTATTGACAAATATCCCAATACGGGATAATATAGGGTCATGCATGCGCATTATTTCAAGGAAAACACTCAAAGAGTTCTACAAAAGACCAGAATATCGTGATTCAAAACCTCATTTGGAAGCGTGGTGTGCAGAAGCTCGCAATGCAGCCTGGAGGACTCCTGCTGAAATAAAGCAGCAATATGCAAGTGGGAGCGTTATTCATAACAATCGATTTGTGTTCAATATCGCGGGAAATAAATATCGGCTGATCGTGAAAATTCATTACAACACCGGCGTGATCTATATTCGCTTCATTGGAACACATGCGCAATATGATCAAATTGATGTAGAGACAATATGATGAAAATAAGAATTATCCGAACTGAAGATGAATACGAGCAAGCGTTGGCACGTTTGGAAACATTGATGGATGCAATGCCGGGTACTCCTGAAGAGGATGAACTGGATCTGCTTTCATTTCTGATCGACAAATACGAAGAGGAACATTTCCCGATCGATCTGCCGGACCCGGTGGATGCGATCAAATTCCGTATGGAACAGCAAGGTTTAAGCCGCAAGGATCTGATCTGCTACATTGGCAGCCAGAGCAAAGTTTCCGAAGTGCTGAATCATAAACGACCACTGAGCCTCTCTATGATCCGTGCTTTGCATGAGGGGTTAGGAATCCCGGCGGAGGTGCTGTTGCAAGAGCCCGGCAAGCAACTAATAGAAAGGCGCTTCAATCCAGATGATTATCCATTGAAGGAGATGGTGAAAGGAGGGTATTTTCCAGGCGTAGTATCCATCCGAAAGGCAAAGGAACAGGCGGAGGAACTGCTGGAGCATTTATTTGCAGCGTTGGATACTTTACCCAAGCAGGCGGTTTACTGCCGCAATACCAGTTATGCAGTTGAGCCAAGCGGAATGTTACGTGATAGTCAGGTTTCTTACCATGTTTCGCAAAGGGAGAATAACGAAGAAACTGAGGAGGAAAATGCGCGGGTTCATGTTCTAAACGAGAATACACTACGTGCCTGGCAAGCGAGGATACTGCAAATCTGTGAAACACAAGAAATAGCGCGATATAGAAAACCCGCCATTACGAGAGAATTTGTCCGGCAGATAGCGCATTTAAGCGTATTTCCTGATGGACCAATTCTCGCCAGGCAGGTATTGTTAGATAGCGGCATCCATTTTGTAGTATTGCCCCATTTGCCCAAAACATATTTGGACGGAGCGTGTTTTAAAACATCCTCCGGACGACCTGTGATCGGCATGACCCTGCGCCATGACCGGCTGGATAATTTCTGGTTCACTCTGATGCATGAGTTGGCGCATATTTTGTTACATTTAGAAAGAAATAACTATGTATTCTTCGATGATGTGGAACATGGACTGCGGCATGCATGCAGTAAAGAAGAGGAAGAAGCGAATCGCTTGGGTATGGATTTGTTGATCCCTCAGATAGATTGGGATAACAAAAAAGAAATGCTGGATGCCAGCATGGATGAGAAGCTGGTAAATGACGCAGCAAGGGAGTGGGATATATCCCCTGCTATTGTGGCAGGAAGATTGCGTTGGGAAACGAACAATTATGCTGTTTTTGGGGATTTATTGGGGAGCGGCACCGTCAGGAAATTATTCCCTGAGTTCAATGTGTAGATTAAGACTACAAATAGAGATGGAATGACCCTTTCTTGTTGGATGTAATGAGGGATGCCCTATTGTTTTCGGGTTACGCCTGCTTCAGGTGAGATCCCTCGGTCGCGATGCTTCCTCGGGATAACGTTGGGGGAAGTGGAATTTTATGGCAAGTTGAATTTTGAAGCACAGGAGAGGTTGCCGATCAAAGCGATGCAAATACTGGCACCGGAGGAATAGGGAGATCAATGCTCTTTATCGCGAGGGGGACAGGGATCATTACCGTAGCTATTTTTGCCGTGGATCAGTAATTCTGGACCCTGGTTCTTGGCAATTTCTTTCCCGATCTCAATTGATTCAGCCTGGGTGTGAGTGACACGCGTCAAACGCTGGTTGCCCTCCCCACGCACACCCCATTTTCCATTTCCGGTTGGAACCACATGTTGATTTTTACCTGACATTTTAATCTCCTAAATTTGTAAATCTTTGGCGAACTCATATGAAATTAATTCTCGATCTTTTGTTTGGATATAGCCTTTTTCATTGTGCGAGTAGTTGACGATTTGCCTAGCGGTGAATGTGGCAAAATAATCTTGAATTTCTCTCAATATATTTATTTCTTCCTTGTTTAGGTCCGAACTCGGAGGAACGGAACTGATGAGTACTTCTCCGGTGTAATCACCTGCTCCTCTTTCTTCGATGGTGATATTTGGATCAATATTGAGGACTACCCCAATCAATTCGATAAATTTGTTGGGAACCGGACCAAAGGTGTAATGCGTATACTGCAATCCGGTGATCGATTCGTTAAAAATTTTGAAGAATTTGAAATCAGCATAAAACATCAATTTAAGGAGTTTGGTTTTGTAGATGGATTGTGAATAGGTGAAGAAGCGGATCACATCAACGACCTTTTTTAAGTCCAGGGTTTTATTGCCTGAAAAAATATCGCGGTTTTGGTTGGAATTAAAGCGAATAAAGGATTCTATATTCGCTTCATAGCGCAATTTGGGAAGGAGGGCGCGTTTTTTCTCGTCTGAAATGACCTCTCCCTTTTCTTGAATTGCAAAATAGAGGTTAGATGGTTCAAAGATGAATTTCAGGAGGCGGTCGTGGGCTTCATCCTGCAAAGCGCCGTTCTCATAACGGCTGAGGGTGATCTCGCCCACTCCCAACAGGCTGCTGAGCTCTTTTTGGGTGAGATCATATTTTTGACGGAATTCTTTTATTTGGATGGGATGCACCATACCCTTCCGATTGCGGTATTCCTCATAGGCAAGCGTATAGGGATCGCTCTCGGAACGCAGATCTTCAAATTCGGTTTGACATTGCGGGCAACGGAGAATCAAAAATTCCACAGGGATACTCTCACCCCTGATCTCGAAATTTTCGTGGGTGGGAACCTGCTCCCATTCGCTCATCTTACCGCAGACCGGGCATTCTCTTTGCATTTTATTTTTCCTCTACATTTTTATATGGATACTTCAAAGGTTTTTCTGAAAAGTGAAAGGAAAGGCAGATCAATGAAGCCACCTTGTTCCCCAGATCATCCAGTTCTGAAATCTTTAATTTTATGTACACCTCTTTATCCTTGATGCATTTCCCGAAGATCCAAACCATGCCACGGAAATCCCGATCTTCAAGGGGTCCTTCCGTGTAATCCTCTAACGATAATTCCTCAATCACCTCAACAATCTGTTTTTCTGTGAAGCTCAATCCAAGCATTGTTTTCTTGTATTTTGCGGTGCGTATGACCACAAAACTGGTCGGGACGATGTCTTTTGACGTACTTATCTGTCTGCATTGCATTAAAAACGCTTGAATTTCTTTTGTTGAGGCGTATTTCATCGTCTTCCCCAATGAACATTGAGACTGTTGCCTCAACGGATATATATTATCCTATGATAATATACCTGTCAATATACTTATCATTAAGTAAAGCATATCGATCACCCTATATTTTTTACATCACAACAAGCACATCTTTTGAAGTGAACAAGTTTGTCCATAACGAGAACAAATATAAGCAAGAAATTCCCGGTGCTCCTGCGACCATTCCTTGCTTGCCCCTCCGGTATGAAAGTATGTGATGGGTTAAGCATAGCATAGGTGGGGAAAAGATCCCCTCCCAGCCCCCCCTTACGAAGGGCAGGGTTTAGTATCTATCAAAAAAAGGGATGTCCTATTGTCGGATGGTTATTTTTACTCATGGTGAGATCTTTCGCTTACGCTCAAGATGACGTACAGTAACCTGGATCAGGAAAACAGGAAAGTGAGCGCCAGGCAGAATTTTCAATCTCAAGATGAAGGATGGTGGTGGGTTCCCGAACCCACACAAGAAATCATGGGATTGACAATTGGAGATTGTGGCGGGATGGGAATATCGCCCTATGCGAGGGATGGTGAGGGGAGTGACTCATGATGATGGCGGCATTGGAAAGCCGCCCAACAAGGGATGATGGGAAGGGTGGTTAATATTGGCGGGTATGGAAATCTGCCCTGCTATTTGATCTTCTTGATGGAGAGTTTGACGAGCATGGCGAGCAGACCGATCACAGAGACCAGCACGATGGCATAGCCGGCGATAGTTTGCATGGGGATGGAATTCCCACCGGTCTCAGCTT